>MDTG01003100.1_pt1 | contig 207015 bp, 192 predicted proteins | sample 811421 | NCBI WGS metagenome assembly MDTG01 (sample SAMN05326645, study PRJNA326480) | marine metagenome | isolation source: seawater | place: Pacific Ocean: South East | collected 2011 | reverse complement strand
GACGGGCTCGGTCACCATGAACGCGAGACCGAAGGCATAGCCGCCCACGACAAGGTGCCAGTACCAGGGCATCGCGAACATCGGGTTGCTGTCCGAGCCGATCAGGTTCAGCAGCGTCGAAAAGCCGATCATGCCAAGCAGGCAGCCGACGATCAGCCGCCAGTTGGCGATCCTGGTGACCAGCAGGAACGCGAGCCCGACCAGCGCCGCGAGGGTCGAGGTCTCGCCGATGGAGCCCTGGATCGTGCCGATGAAGGCCTCGAGCCAGGTGATGCCGTGCTGGGGCAGGGCGGTGTAGCCGTCGCTGGCACCCACCGCGAGCGCGGTTGCGCCCGAGTAGCCGTCGACCGGGACCCAGACGCTGTCGCCCGACATCTGCGCGGGATAGGCGAAATACAGGAACGCCCGGCCTACCAGTGCGGGATTCAGGAAGTTCTTGCCGGTGCCGCCGAACACTTCCTTGCCGATGACCACGCCGAAGATGATGCCGAGCGCGACCTGCCAGAGCGGCGCGGTGGCCGGCATGATCAGCGCGTAGAGCATCGAGGTCACGAGAAAGCCCTCGTTGACCTCGTGGCCGCGCACGACGGCGAAGATCACCTCGAAGATGCCGCCGGCGATCAGCGTGATGATGTAGATCGGCAGGAAATACATCAGCCCGTGCAGGATGTTGGCCAGCGGGTTCGCCGGGTTGAAGCCGATGCCAAGCGCGTCGATGATCGCCGCGCGCCAGCCCGAGGCGCCGTATTCGGCGATCGCCTGGTTGGTCTGAAGCCCGGTGTTGTAGAGCCCGAAGAGGATGCAGGGGATCGTCGCGATGACCACGTAGGTCATGATCCGCTTCATGTCGATGTAGGAGCGGGCATGGGGCGCGACGGTCGTGACCGTCTTGGGGGTATAGATGAAGCTTTCCACCATCTCGTAGATGGCGAAGTATTTCTCGTACCGGCCGCCCTTGGTGAAATGCGGCTCGATCCGATCAAAGAAATTGCGCAGACCCAAGGCCTACCCCTCCTTTTCGATCTTGGTGAGGCTGTCGCGCAGGGCGATGCCGTATTCGTATTTCGCCGGGCAGGCGAAGCCCACGAGGCCGAGGTCCTCTTCGTCGAGCTCCAGCGCGCCGAGCGCCTGCGCCTGGTCGGTGTCCATCACCAGCAAGGCCCGCAGAAGCTGCGTCGGCAGGAAATCCTGCGGCATCAGGCGCTCGAACGTGCCGATCGGCACCATGGCGCGGCGGCCGCCGTTGAGGTTCGACGTCAGTGCGTAGAGCTTGCGGGTGAAGGCCGAGCCCAGCACCGGCTGCACCGCGTATTTCGACGGCATCGGACGGATCCAGCCCATCGGGATCTGCTCGCGGTCTTCCTTGATCAGCGTGATCTGCCGCGCGTAGCGCCCGAGGTAGGCGCTGGGACCGTCGCCCATGCGGCCCGACAGGATCGAGCCCGAGATCACGCGTACCGGCTGCTTGGTGTTCAGGTCGTCGGCGCAGAGATCGGTCATCGAGGCGCCGGCGACGGTGCGCACCAGCCGCGGCCGGCGGCAGAGCGGCCCCGAAAGCGCGATGATCCGCGACGAGTCGAGGCGCCCGGTGTCGAGCAGTTTCCCGATCGCGATCACGTCGTGGTAGCCGATCGTCCAGACCGTCTTCTCGGTGGAGGGCGGCTCGAGGAAGTGCATGTGCGTACCGGCAAGGCCCGCCGGGTGCGGCCCCGAGAAGCCCGCCACGTAGACACCCGAGATCCCCGCGCCGGGCACCTCGGAATCGGCGTCCTGACACAGGTATGTGTGGCCATCCGTCAGATGCGTGATCGCTTGAAGGCCGTGGTAGAAGGCCTTGGAATCCTGCGCGATAATCTCGGCGGCATCACCGCTGAGCGGCTCGCTGTCCATGGCGGTCACGTAGATCGCGGCGGGGCGCGTTTCCGGGTCCGGCACCTTGGAATAGGGGCGCGTGCGGAACGAGGTCCAGAGACCCGCCGCGCAGAGCCGCTCGGTGATGCCCTCGGCGGTGTGCGGGTCGCCCAAGCCCGAGAAATCCACCGGCTCGGCGGCCTGCGGGTCGATCTCGATCTCGACACTGATGAGCCGTCGCCGGGCACCGCGGTTGATCGCCTTGATCCGTCCGGAGACCGGGGCGGTGATCTGCACCTGCGGGTTGTCCTTGTGCGTGAGAATCGGCGCGCCGGCTCCGACAGCATCGCCCTCCTGCACGGAAAGGCGCGGCTTCAGCCCGATGTAGTCCTCACCCAGAATGGCGACGGTCCGGACGGCCGGGGCGTCTTCGATCCCGCCGTCGGGTGCCCCCAGCACCGGAACATCGAGACCTTTTCTTAAGGTAAATCGCTGCACGTCTTAATCGTCCTGTCCATTTTTCGCGGTCTTATGCGCCGCGGCGCGGCATTTTGGAAGGTCCTCAATATGTTTTGTGTCGTTTAATGTTGAATCACCCCGCGAACTCGCTCAGAAGCCCAGCATCTGATCGTCGATCGCGACGCAATCCTTCATCGGAGAAAAGACCCGTGGCCGAACAATTCCTCCTTTCACGCCGTAGCTTCATCGCCATGCCGCTCGCGCTTGCCGCATGCAAGAAGGGCTGGTCCGTGCTGGAGCTCTCGGGGCTGACCATGGGCACCGGCTATTCCGTGATTGCCGTCGACCATACCAAGTCGGTCGACAAGGTCGAGCTTCAGGCCGCCATCGACGCGAGCCTTGCAAAGGTCAACGCGCAGATGTCGAACTGGGACGACGCGTCGGAAATCTCGCGCTTCAACGCCTCGCGCGCCGCGGCCCCCGTGGCCGTCTCGCCGGAGCTTGCGCAGGTGATGAAGGCCGCGCAGGAAGTGAACGAGGGCAGTGATCGCCGTTTCGACGTCACCGTCGGCCCGCTGATCGACCTCTGGGGCTTCGGCGCGCGCGGCACACGTGCCGACACGCCGGGCGACACGGAAATCGCCGACGCGCTGGCCTGCTGCGGCCAGCACGAGATCATGCGCGTGGGCGACGGCGCCCTGCAGAAGGCCCGCCCCGAGGCCGAGGTTTACCTGTCGGCCATCGGCAAGGGCTTCGGCGTCGACGAGATGGCGCGCACCCTCGCGCGCTTCGGCGTGACCGATTACATGGTCGAGATCGGCGGCGACCTCTACACCGCTGGCCTCAACCCCGACGGCCGCCCCTGGCAGATCGGCATCGAGACGCCGCAGGCCTTCGACCGTGGCGTGCAGGAGATCGTCGGCGTGTCGAACCTCGGCGTGGCGACCTCGGGCGATTACCGCAACTTCTTCGACGCGGATGGCCAGCGCTACTCGCACATCATCGACGCGACCACCGGCCGTCCGGTCACGCACCAGACCGCCTCGGTCACCGTGCTGACCGAGAACGCCATGCTCGCCGACGCCTGGGCCACCGCGTTGCTGGTGCTCGGCCGCGAGCGCGGGCTCGAGATCGCAAATGATCGTGACATGGCCGTGCTCTTCATTGAACGCGGCCCCAACGCGGGCGACAAGGGCACCGTGACCACCGCCAGCGAGCGCTACAAGACGCTGCAGGCCTGATCCGCGTCTGAACCAACCCGCCGCCGCAAGGAGTGTCCGGCATGTCGACCTTCCTTCTCGCCTTCGGGCTCCTGATGATCGTGATGCTGGGCATGGCGCTCGGCGTCATCTTCAACGGACGCACCATCAAGGGCAGCTGCGGCGGGCTGAACGCCATTGCCGACGCCGATCACTGCGTGGTCTGCAAGAAGGAAATCGACCCGGACAGCCCGCTGCGCGACAGGCTCAGCTGCCCCCGCGCGCGGCGCATGGTCGAGGACATGGAGCGCGAAGCGGCCTCCTGACCGGTCTCTGCGCGGCATTTCTCGAAAAGATCCGACCGTGCGCGGCGCGCCTTAGCTACCGAGCGGCAGGAAGCCGAGCGTCAGCAGCGCCACCGCCGCGACCGCCCCGAACAGCCAGAGCTGCCAGCGCGGGCCCTCGGCCTTCCAGGTGCGGCGATACTGGTAGCCCGCGAGGCAGGCGATCACGAACAGCACCGTGGCCACGGCGGGTGAGAGCGAAAGCTCGGACAAAAGACGACCTTCTCGACAAAGCGCGTTTACTCGTGCGCTGATTGCACTAACCTCAATCGGGATCAAGGGAGGTCACGCGATGCCTGCTTCATACCAACCGGAAACCCGTGGCGACGGCGACGAGCAGAAAAGCGTCAGCCAGTCGCTCGAGACGAACCTGAAGGCCGCCGAGACGACGGTGCGCCATATCCTCGACCAGAAGGGCGGCGAGGTCATCTCGATCCGGCCCGATGCCACCATCGGCGCGGCGGTGGAACTGCTGCGCGACCGCAAGATCGGCGCAGTCGTGGTCACCGACGAGAGCGGCGCGCTGACCGGGATCCTGTCCGAGCGCGACATCGTCCGCCGTCTTGCCGACACGCCGGGGCAGACCCTGCCACAGACGGTCGCCGAACTGATGACGCCCGACCCGCAGACCTGCGCGCCCGACGAGTCGCTGGTAAGGTTGCTGCGACGCATGACCGACGGCCGATTCCGCCACATGCCGGTGGTCGAAGAGGGCGCGATGATCGGCATGGTGTCGATCGGCGACGTGGTGAATTTCCGTCTCACCGCGCTGGAATACGAGGCTCTGCAGCTCAAGCAACTGATCGTCGGCTGACCTTTCCGGATTGCCGATGACGCCACGGCCTGCCCTCGGGCGGGCCGTTTTCATGTGCGGTTCGGTCCGAAATTTTTGCGTCATCTGAATGAACTGCGGCATTGTGTCGCCGCGTTTCCGTGATAGCCTCTCTCTCAGGGAGGACAATCAATGACGTTATTTATGGTGGGCCTGTCCATAGGCCTTCTGATCACCGCACCGCTCATCATTCTCGCACTGGTCGCAGGCGTCAGTTCACGCCGGACCGCACGGCGTGACGCGCCGGCGGCAAGCGCGGCGGTGCTGCCCTTTGCCCCGGTACGGGGGCGGGCCTGAGAGTCTCGGATCGACGGTCGCACCCTTGAGGAGGGGCGCGGTCAGGGTCTGAGACCAGCAGCCGGATCGGCTTCGGAGATCACAGGACGACATACGGCGCCGGGACACTCTTCCGGCGCCGTTTCTCCGTGCATCAATGGCGGGACGTGACCAATCTACCGTCGTTCCGACAGCGGGTCCGGGGCGCCGGATTGCCGTCATGCCCCGAGGGCGGCACAAGGGCGGCACTGGAACAAGGACGAACGGATGACGAAGAAGATCATGCTGCTGACCGGCGGCTCCCGCGGAATTGGACATGGAATCGCGCTCGAGGCCGCGCGCCGTGGCTGGTTCGTGTCGCTTGGGCTACGGGATGCCTCGGGCCTGCCCGAAGGATTGGACGCAAGCTCGGCCGAGGCGGTGCCTTACGACGCCAGCAAGGGAGGCGAGGCAGACTGGGTGGCGGGCGTCATGGAGCGTCATGGCCGGATCGACGCCGTAGTGGCCTGCGCCGGGCTCTTCACCCCGGACAGCATCGTCACCGACGATGACGTAGGCGTTCACGAGCTCTTCGAAGTCAACGCCCATGCCCCGCGCCGACTGGCAGCGGCGGCCTGGGAGCCGCTCGCGACGTCAGGCGAGGGGCGGGTGATCGTCATGGCCTCGCTGTCGGGAAAGCGTGTGAAAAGCGCCGGGTCGGCGCTCTATTCCTTCTCGAAGTTCGCCGCGGTCGGGCTGGCCCACGCGCTGCGTCACGAAGGCTGGGAAAAGGGCATTCGCGCCACCGCGATCTGTCCGGGTCTCGTGGCCACCGACATGGGAGAGACCGCCTCCGGTGGTGATTATCCGACCGCCGCGATGACGCAGGTCGAGGACCTCGCGCGGCTCACGCTCGACACCATCGCGCTGCCGGGCACGCTCTCGCAGGCCGAGGTCGCGGTGAACTGCCAGCCCGACGGCATTCACTGACCCGGCGCGTACCTGTCGTACCCGAGCCGAGAGCGCGGCGACGCCACATGCAGCCATGAAAAAGGGGCCGCGCCGGGATGGCGCGGCCCCTGTGTCTTTGCCGGGAGGGCGGATTACTTCGCGGCGGTGACGACGATCTCGACGAGCACGTCCTTGCCAAGCTCGGCCACGCCGATGAAGGCGCGGACGGGCAGCTGCTCGGGCGAGAGCCACTCGGTCCAGGCCTCGTTCAGACCGTCCTTCTGCGAGAAGTCGGTCGCGTAGATCATGGCCGAAAGGATCTTGTCCTTCGAACTGCCGGCCTGCTCGAGCAGCGCCTCGATCTTGGCGCAGACCTCTTCCGTCTGGCCCTTCATGTCCTTGCTGCGGTCGTCGGCGACGACGCCGCCGATGTAGACGGTGCCCGCGTGTTCGACGATGCGGTGGTGGATCTTGGTCTGGACGGAACGGGTGATCATGGATCTCTCCTTGTTGCGGCCGCGGGGCCGATGTGAACGGCCCCGTGCTGTCGCGACGGGGCCTTGCGCGGCATCATTCCCGCAGGGCGTGCAAGCCGCAAATGAGAAAAGATCGAAACCCCATCACCCAGGGTTATGCGGTGTCAGTAGATCGGCAGAGGAGGCAAGGCCGCGACAGCCTCGGGGGCCGGGCGGAAGCGCGCCTCGATCCGGTCGAGTTCCTCGCGGATCTGGGTCAGCAGGAGGCCGGAGAGCATGGAAAGCGGCTCGTGCGTCCGGGTGTAGAGCCACATTTCCTTCGCGGGCTTGGGCCAGACCGGGCGAAAGGTAAGCTGTTCCTCGCTCCAGCCGAGCGTGGCCAGTGCCGGCACCAGCGCAACGCCCTGTCCCTCGGCGACGAAGGTGCAGGCGGTGTCGGCCATCTGCACCCGGATCACCGGGTCGATGTCTTCGCCGACCTGCCGGAAGGCCTCGGCGGTCACGGTGGTCGAAAGATCGTCGCGTCCGAGCGAGATGAACCGTTCCCGCGCGATCTCGCGCAGGTCGATGACGGGCTTGCGGGCAAGCGGATGACCGGGCGGAAGCGCGCAGACCATCGAGGTTTCGCGGAAGATCCGGCAATCGAGCCCCGAATGGCTCGTCGGGATGAGCGAGATGCCGAAATCCGCGACGCCCGTCAGCATCGACTCGTAGATCGCCCGCGAGCTGCGGGTTTCGATCGACAGGCGGACATCGGGACGGGCATCCAGGAAAGACGAAGCGATGAGCGGCAGGAACCGGAGGCTGAATGCGGGGTATGCCAGCACCGCGATCTCGCCCCGTTCGAGCTCGCGGATCGAGCGGGCGATGTTCTCGACACGGGCGACCCCGGTCAGCAGCTTCTCGGTCTCCAGGTAGAGCCGTTGCGCTTCGGATGTCGGATGCAGGCGACCGCCCGCGCGTTTGAAGAGCGCGAAGCCGCAACTGTCCTCGAATCCACGAATCAACTTCGTCACCGCCGGTTGGCTGATGAAGAGCGATTCCGCTGCGCGTGTAACGGAGCCGCACTTAATCACGGCGTTGAAGGCTTCGATTTGCCGCATATTTGCCCGCGCCATGTTTTCTCCATAACCAGTTGGAATGGGTGACCCAAGTAAACTCATTTGAAAGCGCGGGCAATCCGCCGCTTCATCAAGGCGTCACATACAACCAACAGGGACACCCGTGATGAACAAGAAACTGGCACTTGCAGCCGTTCTGGGGCTGACCACCGCGCTTCCGGCCATGGCGCAGGACAAGACGCTGACCGTGGGCGGCTACGGCGGCTCGTTCGAGACGCTGATGAAAGAGCTCATCATCCCCGAATTCGAGAAGGCGCATGACGTCAGCATCGCCTTCGTGCCCGGCAACTCGACCGAGAACCTCGCGCGGCTTCAGGCACAGCGCAACTCGCAGGAACTCGACGTCGTGATCCTCGACGACGGTCCGATGTACCAAGCCGACGCGCTCGGTTTCTGTGCGCCGATCGAGGACACCGAGGCCAAGGCAGACGTCTACGACATCGCGCGTCTCGGCGAGAACTCGATTGGTGTGGGCTTTGTCGCCACCGGCTTCACCTACAACACCGAGTGGTTCGAGCGCGAGGGCTGGGAGCCGCCGAAGAGCTGGCTCGACCTCCAGGACGAGAAATACGAGGGTATCCTGTCCATTCCGCCGATCACCAACACCTACGGCCTGCACACGCTCGTGATGGCCGCGCGCCTTGCCGGCGGTGGCGAAGAGGACATCGACCCCGGCTTCGAGGTGATGGCCAACGAGATCGCGCCGAACGTGCTGGTCTTCGAACCCTCGTCGGGCAAGATGTCCGAGCTTTTCCAGTCCGAAGAGATCGCGCTGTCGATCTGGGGCTCGGGCCGTACCAAGTCGCTCGCCGATACCGGCTTCCCGGCCGCCTTCGCCTATCCCGAAGAGGGCGCCGTTGCACTCATGATCGCGGCTTGCCCGGTGGTCGACAGCGATGTGCCCGAGGAAGCACAGGCCTTCATCGACTACCTGCTCGATCCCGAGATCCAGGTGCGCCTGGCCGATGCCATGGGCACGGGCCCGGTGAACACCACCGCCGAGCTTCCGCAGGAACTGGCCGAGACGCTGCCCTACGGTGACAAGATCGACAGCCTCGTGGCGGTCGACTGGGACACCATCAACCCGGCGCGGCAGGACTGGACCAGCCGCTGGGCCCGCGAAGTCGAGCGGTAAGTCATTCTTTTCCGGCAATAACAACACGGGCGGGGGCCTGCATGGCGCCCGTCCGACATCCTTTCGGGAGAGACGATGACATTTCTCGTTCTTGACGGTCTGACCAAGACCTATGGCGACGTGCGGGCCGTCGATAACCTGACCTGCACGGTCGAGAAGGGCGAGTTCGTCTCGCTGCTCGGCCCCTCCGGCTGCGGCAAGACAACGACGCTGCAGATGATCGCCGGCTTCACCTCGCCCACTGGCGGGCGGATCGAACTGGCCGGGCGCGACCTCGCGTCGATCCCGGCGCGGCAGCGCGGACTGGGGATCGTGTTCCAGACCTACGCGCTTTTCATGCACATGACAGTGCGCGAGAACGTGGCCTTCGGGCTCGAGATGCGCAAGGTGCCCAAGGCCGAGTTGACCCGGCGCGTGAACGACGCGCTCGAGATGGTCCACCTCGGCGCGCTTGCCGACCGCTATCCGCGCGCCATGTCCGGCGGTCAGCGGCAACGGGTGGCGCTTGCCCGCGCCCTGGTGATCGAGCCCGAGCTTCTGCTGCTCGACGAGCCGCTGTCGAACCTCGACGCCAAGCTGCGCGAGGAAATGCAGCTCGAGCTGCGCCGCATCCAGCGCGAGGCCGGGGTCACCACCGTGATGGTCACCCACGACCAGTCCGAGGCACTCGCCATGTCCGACCGCGTGGTCGTGATGGACAAGGGCCGCCTTCAGCAGGTCGACAGTCCCTTCGATGTCTACGAGACGCCGCGGTCGAGCTTCGTTTCCACTTTCCTCGGAAAAAGCAACAACTTCCCGGCCACTCTTCAGAGCAACGACGAGACCGGATCGGTCATCCTGTCGGGCGGCCAGACGCTGCGCGGACCCAGGGTCTCGCATCTGCCGGGGCCTGTCGAGATCGCGGTGCGCCCCGAGCGCATCGAGCTTGTCGACGCCGGGGCCGGTCTTGTCTCGGGCACCGTGCGCGAGCGGATCTTCTTCGGCGCGCAGTGGATGCTCGCGGTCGAGACGCCGATGGGAGAGTTCCTCGTCGCCCGCCGCAACGCCGGGGCCCGCGAGGTCGAGATCGGATCGACCGTGCACCTCGCCTGGGCACCGCATGACCTGCGCATCCTTCCCGCCGAACACGAGGTGTCGGCATGACGGCGCGCCCCTGGCTACTCTCCGCGCCGGCGCTGGTGCTTTTCGGAGTGCTGCTGCTGGTGCCGCTCGGGATGACCTTTGTCCTGAGCTTCAACAGCTTCGACTTCTACGAAGGCATCATTCCCACTTTCTCGTTCGAGAACTATGCCGAGGTTCTGGGCGACAGCTACTTCTGGGAAATCTTCGGACGGACCTTCGGCATCGCGCTGGCCACCACCGCGATCTGTGCCCTGATCGGGGTGCCTCAGGCCTACATCCTCTACCGGCTTTCGCCGATGTGGCGTTCGATCGTGGTGCTGATCGTGATCGGCCCGCTGCTGATCTCGGTGGTGGTGCGCACGCTGGGCTGGGCGATCCTTCTGGGCAACCGGGGCGTCATCAACACCGCGCTCGAGAACTGGGGGCTGATCGAGCGGCCGATCAAGATGATGTATACCGAGGGCGGCATCGTGCTGGCGCTCGTGCATGTCTTCGTGCCGTTCATGGTGCTCGCCGTGTGGGCGGCGCTGCAGCGCAAGGACCCCTCGACGGAGGCCGCCGCCGAAAGCCTCGGCGCCTCGGCCTTCACCGTGTTCCGGCGCATCGTGCTGCCGCAGACCATCCCGGGCATCCTCTCGGGCTCGCTCATCGTGTTCTCGATGTCGGCCTCGGCCTTCGCGACGCCCGCCATCCTCGGCGGTCGCCGGGTGAAGGTGGTCGCCACCACGGTCTACGACGAATTTCTCAACACGCTCGACTGGCCGCTCGGCGCCGCCATCGCGATGCTGCTGCTCGCCTCGGTCATGGTCATCATGCTGGCATGGAACCGGCTGGTCGAACGCCGCTACGGGGAGGCGCTGGAATGAACCGCAACGGACCCTTCGCGCTGATCTTCAACATCGCTTTCTGCACCTTCATGCTCGCGCCCATCGTGGTCGTGCTGGGTGTGTCCTTCACACCCGAGGGCTTCCTCGAGTTTCCGCCGAGCGGCATCTCGCTGCGCTGGTATCAGGCGATCCTCGACAACCCCGATTTCATCGCCGCGGCCTGGATCAGCCTCAAGCTTGCCTTGGCGGCAGCGACGCTGGCCTGCATTCTCGCGATCCCGGCGGCGCTGGCCATCGGGCAGGGCAAGTTCCGGGGGCGCGAGGCGCTGCAGGCGCTGTTCCTGTCGCCGCTCATGGTGCCGACGGTGGTGCTGGGCATCGCCTTCCTGCGCTTCCTGAGCCTCTTCGGGCTGAACGGCACGTTCGTCGGTCTCATGGCGTGCCATGCGATCATCATCACGCCGTTCATCCTGCGGCTGGTGCTGGCGGCGGTGGTCGGGCTCGACCGGACGGTCGAAAGCGCGGCCGAGAGCCTCGGGGCCGGGCGCTGGACGGTGTTCCGCCGCATCACCTTCCCGGCGATCCTGCCAGGCGTGGTCGGCGGCTGGGTGCTGGCCTTCATCACCAGCTTCGACGAGCTGACGGTGACGGTCTTCATCGTGAACCCCTCGACCACGACGCTGCCCGTGCGCATGTTCTCGCATATCACGCAGACGACAGATCCGCTGGTGGCCTCTGTTTCCTCGGTAACGGTGATCTTCAGCGTGGTGCTGATGGTGATCGTCGACAGGCTCTACGGGCTCGACAGGCTCCTGATCGGAGAAGGCAAGAAGACATGAACTGGACTGGAAGCGCCGACACCATCGTCGTCGGTGGCGGGCTTGTCGGCACCGCCATCGCCTGGGGCCTCGCCCGCGAGGGCGAACGGGTGACGGTGATCGACGAGGGCGACGTGGCGCTGCGCGCCTCGCGCGGGAACTTCGGGCTGGTCTGGGTGCAGACCAAGGGCCGCAACCTGCCGGAATACGCGCGCTGGACCCGGCGCTCGGCCGACATCTGGCCCGAGTTCGCCGCCACGCTCACCGAGCAGACCGGGGTGGGCCCCGACTACCACAAGCCCGGCGGCATGATCCTCGCGCTCTCGGAAGAAGAGCTCGAGGGCATGCGCGAGACCAACCAGCGGATGCACAACGTCAACGGCGGGCAGGGCTACGGTGCCGAGATCCTCGACCGGGCCGAGCTCGAGAAGATGCTGCCGGGCATCGGCCCCGACGTGGTCGGCGGCTCCTACGGCAAGCACGATGGCCACGCCAGCCCGCTGCGGCTGCTGCGTTCGCTCACGGCGGGGCTGAAGGCGCAGGGTGTGCAACACGCCACCGACGGGCCAGTGACCGAGGTCGGCAAGGACGGCGAGGGCTTCTTCGCCAAGACCGCTTCGACCACCTATCGCGGCGCCAAGATCGTTCTCGCGGCGGGGCACGGCAACAGCAAGCTCGCGCCGATGATCGGGCTCGACGTGCCGCTGCGGCCGGAAAAGGGCCAGATCCTCGTCACCGAGCGCTGCGCACCGTTCCTTCCGATGCCCACCCACGTGGTGCGGCAGACCGACGAGGGGTCGATCATGATGGGCGACAGCCACGAGGACACCGGCTATTCCACGCGCTCCACGACGCCGCCGCTGACCGACATCGCCCGCAACGCGGTGCGCTGCTTCCCGGCGCTGGCGAAGCTCCGGATCCTGCGAAGCTGGGCGGCGGTGCGCATTCTCAGCCCCGACGGCGGGCCGATCTACGAACAGAGCCGCGAGATGCCGGGGGCCTTCTCGGTCAACTGCCACTCCGGCGTCACCCTTGCGGGCGCCCATGCCATGGCGCTGGCGCCGATGATCGCGCGCGGCGCGCTCGATCCCGACATCGACATCTTTACGACCAGGAGGTTCCATGGCGAAGCGTATTGAGGACGGGGGCGAAACCGTCACCTTCACCTTCGAGGACCGGCCCATCGAGGCGCGCGCGGGCGACAGCGTTGCCGCGGCGCTCACGGCGGCGGGGGTGCGCAGCCTGCGCGACAGCGTCGTGTCGGGCGAGCCGCGCGGCATCTTCTGCATGATGGGGACCTGTTTCGACTGCCTGATGGAGATCGACGGCGTGCCGAACGTGCAGGCCTGTCGCACGCCGGTTGCGGCCGGCATGACGGTAAGCCGCCAGCATGGCGGCCCGGCGGTGGAAGGATGAGCGAGATGATCCAGGACAAGACGACACCGCATATTTGCGACCTTGCGGTCATCGGCGCTGGCCCGGCAGGCATGGCCGCGGCCACCACGGCGGCGAAGGCCGGGCTTTCGGTGGTGCTGCTCGACGAGGGCGAGGGCCCCGGCGGGCAGATCTATCGCAGCATCGAAGGTACGACCCCGGCGCGCGCCAAAGTGCTCGGCGCCGACTACAACGCCGGCGCGGCGCTGGCCCGCGCGCTACGCGAGGCCGATCTCACCTACCTGCCGCGCAGCACGGTGTGGAACATTTCGACCGACCGCGTGGTCGATTTCTCGCGTGATGGCGGCTCGTCCCAGTTGCAGGCGGGCTTCATCCTCGTGGCCACCGGCGCGCTCGAGCGGCCCTCGCCGATCCCGGGCTGGACGAAGCCGGGCGTGACCACGGTGGGCGCGCTGCAGATCCTGCTCAAGTCGGCCGGCATCGTCGAGGAAGACGCCGCGCTCGCTGGCTCCGGCCCGTTGCTGTGGCTGGTCGCCAAGCAGATGATCGATGCGGGTGCGCCGCCCGTGGCCGTGGTCGAGACGACGCCGCGCGGGCGCATGTCGGCGGCGCTGCCGCATCTGGCGGGCGCGCTCAAGGGGCACCGCTACCTGCGCAAGGGGCTGTCGATGATGCGCGCGGTGCGCCGCGCGGGCGTCCCCGTGCATCCCGCGGCGTCGGGGCTCGAGGTCATGGGCGATGCCGAGGCCACCGGCCTGCGCTTCACCTCGAAGGGGCGCACCCACGAGATCCGCGCCGCCCACGTGGCGCTGCATCAGGGCGTCGTGCCGAACCAGCAGGTCACACGGATGCTGCGCTGCGAGCATCACTGGGATGCGGCGCAATATTGCTTCCGCCCGGTGGTCGACGCGCGCGGCCTGACGAGCGTCGAGAACGTCTACACCGCGGGCGATGGCGCCGGCATCATGGGGGCGGTCTCGGCCGCGCTGCAGGGGCGGCTCGCGGCGCTCGACATCGCCTCGAAACTCGGCAAGTCCGCGCCCGAGCGGGCCGACCGGCTCGAGGCGGCGCTGACCCGCGACGGCGCGGTGCGCCCCTTCCTCGAGGCGCTCTACGCGCCCGCCGAGGAATTCGTGCTGCCCGGTGACGGCGTTACCGTCTGCCGCTGCGAGGAGATCACCGCGGGCGCGATCCGCGAGGCGGTCGATCTCGGCGCCCCGGGCCCGAACCAGGTGAAGAGCTTCCTGCGCTCGGGCATGGGGCCGTGCCAGGGCCGGGTCTGCGGGCTCGTGGTGGCCAACATCATCGCCGAGCGCCGGCACGCCGGGATGGACGACACCGGGTATTTCCGCATCCGTCCGCCGTTGAAGCCAATGCAGCTGTCGGAGCTGGCGCAGTTCAAGCCGCTGGAAAAGCTGGAACCATGATCTCGGGCGGAGAGCAGACCGCCGACCTCGTCATCATCGGCGGCGGCATCCACGGCTGTTCGGCGGCGATGTTTGCCGCGCAGCGGGGGCTCGACGTGATCGTCATCGAGAAGGACACGGTTGCGCGCCATGCCTCTGGCACGAACGCGGGCGGCGTGCGCCGCCTCGGGCGGCATCTCGACGAGGTGCCGATCTCGCAGCATGCCATGGATATCTGGTACGGCCTGCCGGACATGGTCGAGGACGACTGCGGCTTCCAGATCGCCCCACAGATCAAGGTGGCCGAGACCGAGGCCGAGCTCGACACGCTGCGCGAGCGCGCCGCCACCCTGCGCGGGATGGGCTTCGAGCACGAGGTAATCCTCGACCGCAGCGCCTTGCGCGAGCATCTGCCGGCGGTCGCGGACCATGTCGTCGGTGGCCTCGGCAGCCTGCGTGACGGCTTCGCGCAGCCCTACCAGACGACCTTCGCGATCTCGCGCCGGGCGAAACGCGACGGGGCGCGGATCTTCGAGGGCGAGGCGGTGACGGATGTCACGCGGGACGGCGGCGACTGGCTGGTCGAGACCGCCGGGCGCCGTTTTCGGGCGCCGAAGCTGCTCAACTGCGCCGGCGCATGGGCTGGACGCATCGCGGAACGGCTGGGCGAGCGTGCGCCGGTCGAGCCCATCGCGCCGATGATGCTGGTCACGGCGCGGCTGCCGCATTTCTGCGACGCGGTGGTCGGCGCCACGGGCCGACCGCTGTCGTTCAAGCAGATGCCCAATGGCACCGTGGTCATCGGCGGCGGTCGCCGGGGCAGGGCGGAGCCGTCGGACAACCTCACGGAGATGCTCTTTCCCGAGCTGCGCCTGACCGCCGAGACGGCGATGGAGATCTTCCCGATCATGCGTGGCGCGACCATCGTGCGCAGCTGGTCGGGCGTCGAGGGGCGGATGCCAGACGACATCCCGGTGATCGGGCCCTCGGAGACCCACGAAGGGCTCTACCACGCCTTCGGTTTCTCGGCGCATGGCTTCCAGATGGGCCCGGGCGTGGGCGATATCATGGCCGAGCTGATCGCGACGGGGGCGACGCAGGCGCCGATCCGGCCGTTCTCGATCGGCCGCTTCGCGCGGTAGGGGCGCAGATGATATTCTACACGGCATGAAAAACGCCCGGAGAACGGCTCTCCGGGCGTTTCATCGTTTCGGCTTTGACCGCAGGCTCAGCTCGACAGCGGCAGTTCGCGCAGTTGCGTCGAGGCAATGCAGGCGATGAGCGCCGAGCCTGCCGCGATCCAGAACACCGGGTGCAGCGCGCTGGCGATGCCGTCGAGCACGTGGGCGCGGGTCTCGGGCGGCAGGGCGGCGACCATTTCGGCCTCGATGGTGCGGATGCCGCCGGCGCCGGCCTCGGGCAGCCACTTCACGAGGTTGTGCGCCATGCCCGCGCTGAAGAGTGCGCCGAAGCCCGCGGTGCCGACCGCGCCGCCGATCAGGCGGAACATGTTGGCGCTCGCCGTGCCGACGCCCAGCATCGACACCGGGATCGCGTTCTGGATGGCGGCGACGCCGATCGAGAACACCGGCCCGAGCCCCAGCCCGATGCCGATCATCGACAGCGCGATGAGCCAGAGCGGGCTGTCGGGCGCCAGCGTCGTCATCGACAGCAGCGCCACCGACAGCAGCGCGGTCGAGAACACCGGCAGCAGCTTGTAGCGCCCGGTGCGCGCCATGTAGCGGCCCGACCCGATTGATGCGGTCAGCAGGCCGCCCATCATCGGCACGAGGAACAGCCCCGACGAGGTCGGCGAGATGCCCTTCACCACCTGCAGGAAGAACGGCAGGAAGGTGATGGTGCCGAACATCGCCATGCCGACCATCAGGCCCACGAAGTTCACCACGAGAAAGGTGTTGTTGGCGAAGAGGCTCATCGGCAGGATCGGCTCTTCGGCGCGGCGCTCGACCCGCACGAACATCACCACGGCGGCCAGCGCGATCAGCGCGAGCGACAGCGTCTGCACGCTCGACCATGCAAAGACGGTGCCGGCTGTGTTCGAGATCAGCACCAGCGCGGCAAGGAAGGTCGCCAGAAGCGCGCCGCCGGCATAGTCGACGGACTTGCGCGAGCGGTCAGCGCGCCGGGGCAGGGCGATGCCGAGGATGATAAAGGCGGCAAGCCCCACGGGGAAGTTCACGAAGAAGATCCAGTGCCAGCTCAGGTGTTCCACGAGAAAGCCGCCGAGCAGCGGCCCGATCACCGTGGACAGGCCGAAGGCCGCACCGAGAACGCCCTGCGCCTTGCCGCGCTCGCGGGCCGGAAGCAGGTCTCCCACCACGGCCATCGAGGTCACGATCAGCGCACCGCCGCCGCCGCCCTGCAGGATGCGGCCGGCGATCACCTGTCCCATGCTGGACGCGATTCCGCAAAGCACCGCGCCCACGATGAACACGACAATCCCGGTCTGCAGCACCATCTTGCGGCCGTAGAGGTCGCCGAGCTTGCCCGCCACCGGCGCCCCGATTGTCGAGGCCAGAAGATAGGCGGTCATCACCCAGGTGATCTTGTCCATGCCGCCGAGGTCGGCGACCATCACGGGCAGGGCGGTCGAAACGATCGTCTGGCCGAGCGAGGCGAACAGCAGCGTTGCCGCCACCGCCCCCAGCACAAGCCTGATGCTGCCATCTTCAATGCGTTTTTCCGGCGCGGCCGTGGCCGCTCCGTCGTCGACGTCCACCATTCGTTTTTCTCCTGAAATGGCGGGGCGGGCGCAGCAGATCGCGATCTGGCGCCAACACGCCCCTTGGGTCACAATGAAACCTCGTCTATATATGTGCTGATGGCATATATATGTCAATAGCATCTATTTGCGCGAGGCAGCTTTGAGCGAACGGGACGAAAGACTGAAGGACGATCTGGAACGGGCCGGGATCGGGCGGGAGGTGTCGCAGGCGGCGCTCGACATCGACGCCGTGCTGCAACGCTGGCGCCGCCGGGTGATGAAACGCGAGCTGGGCCACGCGGCGCTCAACGATCTGGGCCTCGACCTGGATGTGCCGCAGCTCGACGTGCTGATGGCGGTGCGCGCGCCGGCAAACGAGTTCCGCGACGAGGACACCGGCTGCGAGACCATGGTGGGCACCGTGGCGGCCCGGCTCGGGATCGACCCGTCACGCGCGAGCCGCATCACCAGCGAGCTGATCCGGCGCGGCTTCATACGCCGCGAGGTCAGCCAGCAGGACGCGCGCCGCAGCGTGCTTGAACTGACCGAGACCGGCGCCAGGATCGTAGAGGCGGTGCGCACCTACAAGCTGCTGGTGCTGGGCTCATATCTTCGCGACTGGCGAAAGGACGAGATCGAGACGTTCCTTCCGTTGCTCGAACGGTTCAGCGCGTGGTCCGAGCGGGCGGAGCGGCCGAGCGGGCCTGTGGCGTCCGAAGTGGCGCAACTGCGAGACGCGCTCGCGGAGCAGGCCGCCCCCGAGGATTGAACGTGCGGCAGACCGGCTGTCACCTCCGCGCGAGCGGTCTTCCGCATGTCGCCAGAGGTGCCTAACCGGACGCCCCGAGACGCCAGCCAGACCGAGACCGTCGATGATGTCCGCGCTACCTTCCGATTTCCGTCCCGACGTCCGACGCGGAACGCAGCTTTTCATAGCGGCCTTCGGGGCCTTGGCGCTGGCGCATGCGCTGGGGCTGCGAAACCAGTTCTGGGCGGCGATGCCGGTCTGGGTGGTGAGCCAGCCTTGGCGGCAGGATATCCTGATCCGCGGCGGGCTGAGGCTGCTGGGAACGATGCTCGGTGCGGGCGTGGGCTTTGCCGCGCTGGCCGCTTTCGACGACCCGGTGGCGCTTGCGATCTGCCTTGCGCTCACCGCCGGTGTCTCGGTCACGGTGGCCTACTGGATCGGCACGATCTACAGCTACGGTGCGCTGATGACCTCGATGACCTGCGCGGTGGTCATGCTGCCCGCGCTCGCCGCGCATGACGACGGGCTGGCGCTGGCCGTCGATCGGACGTGGTGCACGGTGATCGGGGTGATGGCGGTCACGCTGGCCACCGTGGCCTTCACCCCGCCCCGCGAGGAGCCGCATCGCTTCCGCTTCGAGGAACACGGGCTGGCCGTGGCCCTGAGACGGGGCGGCGTCGCGGCGTTCTGCGCGGTCGCCGGGATCGCGCTGGTGCTCGCCACCGAGAGCTTCGTGGCAGTGGCAGCGGCGCTCTCGATCTGCATCTTCTCGTCGATCATAGGGTCGATGGCCGATCCGCGACCGGTCCTCAAGAACCTGCTCCCCGGGGCGACGCTCGGCGTACTGGCGGGGCTGGTCTACCGCCTCGGTGGCGACGCGCTTGGCTTCGGGCCCGAGGCAATGCTGCTCTTCGCCGCTCTCTTCATCCTGGCCGGAGCGATGATCCGTGCCACGCCTCGCATCGCGCCGCTCGGGCTCGATGGCAACATGTGCTTCCTGCTCTCGGCCGAGGTCGGGGCGCGCGGCCACGGACCCGTGCTGCACGTGACCAGCGCCATCGCGCTACTCGCGGGGGCCGGCGTCATGGTGCTGATCTACCGGGCTCTGCTTGCGAGACAGCTGGTCTAGGATTGCGTAACGGGCCTTTCGCACCCGCGCCGTGGCAAGGCCGCGGCCAGTGCATCGTCTGGTGATCGGTCTGATGGGCCTGACGCGGCGCGTGAGCAGGTCATCGCCGCGTTCTGATCCGGGCGGGATGTCCCTCGAGACTTGGAGCATCCGCAAAACGACGGACACCCCGCGAATGCAGCGGAATGCCGTCTTGATGATCCGGATAACCTGCCAAAACCAATGAAGGTTTTGTGGCGGATAGACAGGGATTCGGACCTTGGGGCCCCGTGAAGGGTCAACGGTTTTCGAGACCGTTTTCTCGGGAAAGGGGCAAGCGCAATCCCCCTGTTTTGTTGGCTCTGCGCAGACGAGTTGCGCGACATCGGCAGTTATAGCGGTGCAGGACGGATAGTCAGACGTCATAGTGGTGGCATGCTGCTGGCGTCGTGGACGGCCCAGAGCCGACCTTCGTGCCCTGCGAAGGGAAGGCCCGGATCGCGCTCTTTCAGGGCAATCCCTTGGCCCTTGGTTGCCGCCGTCCCGATACTCCCCACGATTTTGCGAGACGTCATCAAGAGCATCGGGTCCGCCTTCAATGACGGCGTTGGCCATTGAGGCTCAGGAGAAACCTTGCTCCGCGGTGCCCTGTGCGGTGATCCTGGCGTTCTCCTCGGAGCAACACGGTGACAATATTTTCGCTCTTGTGTGCAGCACTGTAGTCGGGGCAGCTTCATGGGACCCCTTCGACCACCCGCGAGGCCCCATGAGCCGGAACTCTCTGCGGCAGACGCTTCTGCCCGACACCCTTGACCGACTCGCCGAAGAGCCGGGGCTGTCAGTGCTGCTTGGGGTCGAAGATGGCGCGCTGACCGATCTGCCGGACCTGATGGCCGCCGCGCTGACCGCCTGTTTGCCCGAAGGCCGTGCGCGGGACTGGCTGCGGGGGGTGACGGCTGCACTCTTTCGCCGGGAGCCCGAGGTGCTGGACACGGCGCTCGACGACCTGCTGCTTACCAGCGCGCGCGACGATCAGCCCGGAGGAGCCCCGCGGGTGCTGCTGTTTGCCAACGGCTATCACGCGCTTCTGTCCTACCGTGTGAGCCGGGCGCTCTGGCTGGCCGGGCGGGAAGACCTCGCGCTGGCGATCAAGAGCCAGTTCACCCGCGCGCTTTCGGTCGAGATCTGGCCACAGGCAACCATTGGCCGCGGCGTGTGGTTCGATCACGGACTCGGCTTGGTGATCGGACAGACGTCGGTCATCGAAGAGGGGGTGAGCCTGTGGCATGGGGTGACACTGGGGTCGAACTTCGTCGATATGGGTGAAGGGCGGCACCCCAAGCTGCGCCGTGGCGCGGTCGTCGGGGCAGGCGCCAAGATCCTCGGCCCGGTCGAGGTGGGCGCAGGGGCGACGGTGGCAGCCGGCGCAATCGTGACCAAGGACGTTCCGCCCGGCCACGTGGTGACCGGGCCACGCGGGACCGATCGCGGTGCCGGGCGGTTCGCGGGCTTTGTCACGCTGGCTGAATTGAAAGGTGGCGCGGGATGACCTCGCTGGCGATCGACCATCCGCTGGTCTGTGTGCGCAATCTGGCCGAGGCGCGTGAGACCTACCTGAAGCTGGGCTTTCTAATGAAGCCGCCGGGGATGCATCCGTGGGGCACATCCACGGCGCTCGTGATCTTCCGCAACCAGCTGCTGGAGTTGGTAGGTATCGGCGACGAGGGTCTGCTTGACGGATACCCGGCCGGAGATTTCCGGTTCGGCCGCCATGTCCAGCACTGGCTGGACGAGCGCGAAGGCGTCCCGCTTTCTGCGCTCAACTCAAGCGATGCTGCTGCGGACGAGGCAGCGGTCGTGGCGCGCGGCGGGCACTGCGAGGGGACCATCGAATTCGGTCGGGACGTTGTGCGCGATGACGGCACGCCGGATCGCACCGCGACGACGCTGAAGATCTTCACCCGGCCCGGCCTCCCGCGCCTGTCGATGTTCGCCTGCCAGCAACACCGCCGCGACCTGATCGAATTTCCGCAATGGATGGACCACCCCAATGGCGCGCATGGCTTTGTCTCGGCCACGATCCTCGCCGAGCCGAAAGACCAGCCTGCGGTGCGGGACTGGCTGGCCACGCTGCACGGCCCCGGGGCCGTGACCGCCACCGCCGGGGGCTTCGACGTCGCCACCGGCAAAGGCCACTGGCGGGTGCTGGACCGCGATGCCGCCCGTGCTGTCCTTGGGCCGCTGCCCGATGACCTTGCCCCGGACAGCGCACCCTCGGTGATCTCGCTCGATGTCGCCTGCCAGGCGCTGGATCGGGTGCGCCCTTTCGTTGAGACCGGCGGCTTCGCAGCTCGTGAGATCGGCGGGGCACTCGTCCTGACCGAGCCGGCAAAGCTGGGCGGCATCCTGCTGACCTTCCAAGAGGCGCCGAAGGCGCCCTGACGCAAATCCGGACGCCCGCGCGCGTCCCGAAGGAGACCTCATGTTCGACCAAGACCACATCGCCGAAGCCATTGCCTGGCGCCACGATCTGCACCGCCATCCCGAACTGGGCTTCGAAGAGCACCGGACCTCGGAGATGATCGCCGGGCTGCTCACCGACTGGGGCTGGCGGGTGCATCGTGGCCTCGCGGGCACCGGCGTCGTCGCGCAGATGGGGCAGGGCGCGCCGGTGATCGGCCTGCGTGCCGACATCGACGCGCTGCCCATCGTCGAGGCGACGGGTGCGGCCCATGCCTCGACCCTTCCGGGCAAGATGCACGCCTGCGGCCATGATGGACACACGGCCATGCTGCTGCTGGCCGCGCGCCAGATCGCGGCGGAGGGCGTCGAGACAGGCACGATCACGCTGATTTTCCAGCCCGCCGAGGAAAGCGACGGCGGCGCGCGGGTCATGATCGAACAGGGGCTGTTCTCTCAGTTCCCGTGCGACAAGGTCTTTGGCATCCACAACTGGCCCGGCGTCGCGCCGGGGCGCTTCGTGGCCCGCGACGACAAGATGATGGCGGCCTTCTCGGTCTTCGACATCGAGATCCTCGGCAAGGGCGGCCATGGCGCCATGCCCGAACAATCCGACGGGGTGATCGCCGCCGCCGGGCGCACCGCCGCCGCCTTGCAGGAGATCCCTGCGCGCGCGTTGTCGCCGCTCGAACCCGGCGTGGTGTCGGTCACGCAGATCCACAGCGGCTCGGCCTACAACGTCTGCCCGGACCGCGCCGTCGTGAGTGGCACCTGCCGCTGGTTCGGCGCCGAGGCCGGCGACATCATCGAGGATCGCCTCCGCCGGGTGGCCAGCGCCGAGGCCGCCGCGCAGGGCTGCACCGCCAACATCGACTACCAGCGCCGTTATCCCGCGACGATCAACACCGCCCCCGAGGCCGCGCTGGCCCGTGAGGTCGCGGCCGACATGGGGCTTGATACGTCGATGGTCGGTCCGAGCATGGCCTCCGAGGATTTCGCCTTCATGCTGAACGAGGTGCCCGGCGCCTACCTCTGGCTTGGTGCTGCGCGCGAGGGCGAGAACCCCGGGCTGCATTCGGCGAAGTTCGACTTCAACGACGCGGTCTTGCCCGCCGGGGCCGAGTTCTGGGTGCGCCTCGCCCGTCGCGCCACGCAGGGCTGATGGACGCGCTCGACAGCCGCTTCCTGCGCGAATTTCTCGCGGTCGCGCAGGAGGGCTCGATCCGCCGGGCGGCGGATCGGCTGAACGTCGTGCCTTCGGCGATTTCACGCAAGATCGCCGATGCCGAGGTCCGGCTCGGGGTCACGCTCTTCGAGCGTAGCTCCAGGGGCGTGACGGTGACCGAGGCCGGGGAACTGCTGCGAGAGCATGCACTGCACCTGCAGGACGAACAGACTTTCCTTCTTGACCAGATTGGCCGGTATCGCGCGGGCCAGACCCAGACCGTGCGCATCGCACTTGGGGAGGGGTTCACCGCCGACCTGATGGAGAATGGCCTGGCGGAGCTGAGCCGTCAGCAGCCCGATCTGCGCATTTCCATGGATCACGCTGGCACCGAGGAGTTGCAGCGCCGGGTGGTCGAGGGCGAGGCCGATATCGGGATCGCCTACAACCCGCTGCTGACAGAGGCGACGCGCTCGCTGGCCATGGGGCGCCAGCCGCTCTGCGCCGTGGTGCCCGCGAATTCATCACTGGCGGGGCGGCGGAGCGTGGGGCTGGCCGAGGTGCTGGAACATCCCGTTGCCATGCTCGATGCCCGCCACGCCATCCGGCACCTCGTGGGGCAGGTCGCCGCCGACCGTGGTCTGGCACTGCGGGTGCATGTGGAGACCTCCTCCATCGCGCTGCTGATCCGCTACGTGAGCGCGGGCATCGGCGTGACCTTCCTGCCGAGATTTTCTGCGTCAATTCAAGCAGCTCGCGGTGACCTGGCGGTGATCGAGCTGGACGAGCCGGCGCTGCACCGGGTCAGCACGCACCTCATGGTGCGGGCCCGCCGGCGCCTGCCGAAATCGGTGGACCTGGTGGCCACCTTCCTGTCGGACCGCATGGTGGCCTTCCGCCGGTGATCCCCCGCGTTGCCATCATGGCAACGCGATGTGCGCGATATGCCCCCTACCTGTGAACGCCGTTCCTCCGGTTAGCTGTGTGGAACGCCAGCCAAGGGTGGCTGGCCAAGCACAACGACAGGAGATCACATGGCAACAGAGACAGGCAAACGGGCCGGGGTGATCGGACTTGGGGCCATGGGATTTGGCATGGCGTCGAGCCTTGTGCGCGCCGGGTTCGAGGTCTCGGGCTTCGATCCTTCCCCCGCGGCGCAGGACCGCGCCCACGAGGCGGGCATCGCGCCACTGGCGACCCCCGAGGACGTCGTTGCCGCCGCAGAGGTGATCGTGCTTTCGCTGCCCACGGCAGCGCATGTCGAAGGCGTCATTTCCGCGGCACGGGACGCGGGGCTGCTGGGCGCGGACACCGCGGCCAAGGTCATCATCGACACCTCCACCTCCGAGGCCGAGGTCAGCCGCAAGCTTTCAGCGGCGCTTGCCGAGGAGGGGCACGGCTTCCTCGACGCGCCGGTCAGCGGCGGGCCCGCGGGCGCGGCCGCAGGCCAGCTTTCGGTCATGCTCGGCGGTGACGAGAAATGGGTCACCGCGGCGATGCCCGCGCTCGAGGCGATGGCGGCGAAGATCCTGCACGTCGGCCCGAGCGGCGCGGGCAATGTGGCCAAGCTGGTCAACAACATGCTGGTCGCCAGCCACATGGTTACCACGCTCGAGGCGCTGCGGCTGGCCGAAGCGTCGGGCGTTGGCGCCGAAGACGCGCTGCGGGTGATCAACTCGGCCACCGGGCGCAGCGCGATCTCGGAAATCCACTATCCCAACTGGGTGCTGCCGCGCAGCTTCGACAGCGGCTTCAGCACCGGGCTGATGCGCAAGGATGTGCGGCTTGCCCGCGAACTGGCGCAAAGCGTCGGATGCGCCATGCCGGTGGCCGACCTGGTGGCGGACCTCTGGGCCGAGGAGACCTCGGGCCTGAAGGACGCCGACGATTTCATGCACATGGGCGATCCCACGGTGGACCGCCTGAGCCAGAAGGAAGACAAGTGATGGCCAAGGACATCATCGATACCGCGGCCCGCGTGGCCGAGCTGCTGAAGGACCTGACAGGCTCCTCCGAAGTGCAATCCTGGGTTGGCGGCGAACTGGTGCCGGGCACCGGGCACGCACTGGAGCTGACCGACCCCGCGACGGGCGAGGTCTTCGCCCGCTACAAGGACGCTGGTGCCGACGTCGTGGCACAGGCCGCCGAGGCTGCCACTCGCGCGCAGAAGGAATGGTTCGCCAAGACCGCTTCCGAACGCGGCCGCATCATGTTCGAGATCGGCCGCCAACTGCGCGCCAATTCCGCCGCGCTGTCAGAGCTCGAGGCGCTCTCCTCGGGCCGTCCGATCCGCGACACGACCGGCGAGCCTGCGCGCATGGCCGAGATGTTCGAATATTACGCCGGCTGGTGCGACAAGATCAGCGGTGACGTGATCCCGGTGCCCTCGACGCATCTCAACTACACCCGGCACGAGCCGCTTGGCGTGGTCAGCCAGATCACGCCGTGGAACGCGCCGCTGTTCACCTGCTGCTGGCAGGTCGCCCCGGCGATCTGCGCCGGCAACGGCGTGATGATCAAGCCGTCCGAACTGACGCCGCTGTCGTCCATCGTCACCGGCATCCTCTGCGAGAAGGCGGGCGTGCCCAAGGGCCTCGTTAACGTCATCGCCGGTGATGGTCCGGGCTCCGGTCAGGCGATGATCGAGAACCCGGCGACGGCGCTGGTGGTTTTCGTCGGCTCCGCAGAAGCGGGATCCAAGATCGCGGGCGCAGCGGCCAAGCGGCTGGTGCCCTCGGTGCTCGAACTGGGCGGCAAGTCGGCCAACATCGTCTTCGGAGATGCCGACCTCGATCGCGCCGTGGTGGGCGCGCAGGCGGCAATCTTTGCTTCCTGCGGTCAAAGCTGTGTGGCTGGCTCGCGCCTGCTGGTGCACCGCTCGGTGCATGCCGAGATGGTCGAGAAGCTGAGTGCCGCCGCCGGCAATATCCCCGTCGGCGCGCCGATGGACCCGGCGACGCAGATCGGTCCGGTGAACAACCAGCGGCAATGGTCGAAGATCGACGAGATGGTGCGCGAAGCCGTGAGCCAGGGCGGCGAGATCACCAGTGGCGGCGCGAAACCCGCAGCGCTGACGGAAAGCGGCGGCTTTTTCTTCGCCCCCACCGTGGTCGACCGGGTGACCCCGCAGATGACCATCGCCAACGAGGAAGTCTTCGGCCCCGTGGTGTCCGTTCTGCCCTTCGACACCGAGGAGGAGGCGATCGCGCTGGCCAATGCCACGCCCTACGGCCTTGCCGGCGCGGTTTGGACGCAGGACGTGGGTCGGGCGCACCGCATGGCGGCAGAGGTCCGGGCGGGCACCTTCTGGGTCAACAGCTACAAGACGATCAACGTCATGTCGCCCTTCGGCGGCTTCGGGCGCTCGGGCTATGGCCGCTCGTCGGGCCGCGAGGCGCTGGCCGCCTACACCCAGACCAAGTCCGTCTGGGTCGAGACCGCGGCGAACCCCGCGCAGGGCTTCGGCTACGCGCCGGGCTGAAGCGCCCGGATCGCCGAAATTTCGAACCGCTGCGGACCGGGTAAGCGCCCGGTCCCGGCCAATACGCCCCGCCCCAAGGGGCACGACAGAGAGGGTCCTCATGCCAATAAAAGACATTCTGACCGACTGGCGCCTGCATGGCAGCGTGCTTGTCATCACCGTTATCGCCGAGCTTGTCGGCGTCATCGCCGTGCCGATCGGCATCGGCTCCATCCTGCTGTTGCCGCTGCTCTACGCCTTCGTCATGGGGCTGCTGATCAACCCCAACGTGATCTCGGGCGCCCGCGCGCTGATCCGCGATCGGGAGGTACATGCCGCCTCGCCGCTGATCGTCATCGCCATCATGCCCTTCATTGCCAAGTTCGGCACGATCATCGGCCCGTCCATGGAGCAGATCATCGCCGCGGGTCCCGCGCTGATCCTGCAGGAGCTGGGCAACCTTGGCACCATCCTGCTGGCCTTCCCGGTCGCGGTGCTTGTGCTGCGCATGGGCCGCGAGTCCATCGGTGCCTGTTTCTCGGTCGCGCGCGAACCCAACATCGCGATCATCGCCGACAAATACGGCCTCAAGAGCCAAGAAGGCGCCGGTGTCATGGGTGTCTACGTGATCGGGACGCTCTTCGGCACGTTCATCTTTGCCATCCTCGCGTCGATCCTGGCGACGACCGGGGCCTTCTCGGTCGAGGCGCTGGCCATGGCCTGCGGCATCGGCTCGGGCAGCATGATGGCGGCCTGCTCGGGCGCTCTGGTGCATGCGGTGCCCGAAATGGAAGAGCAGATCCTTGCGCTGGCCGGCGCGTCCAACGTGCTGACCTACGCCACCGGTCTCTACCTCTGCGTCTTCGTGGCGCTGCCGTTGACCGAGAAACTCTACGACCTGCTGGGCCGCAAAGAGCCCTCGAACGCCGGAGCCTGAGCCATGAGCGACATCCAATCCCAAGACCTCGATCCGACCGAAGAACTCAAGCTCGGCCTCGGTGCCCATGCCGCGGCGCTGGCGGTGGTCTGCGTGATCGCGCTGGTGGGCAACACCGTGGCGACCGAAAACACCGTTCCCCAGGGGCTGGTGGGGCTGATCATCCTGTGGGTGATGTGCATGATCGGCATGCTTCTGACCAGGTTCGTGCCGTTCAAGCTGCCCTCTGTCGCGTGGATTTCCGCCGTCGGCATTCTGGCCACCATGCCCTGGACGCCGGGCAGCGCCTGGGTCCTCGACAAGGTCAGCCACGTGAATTTCCTGACGCTGGCAACGCCCTGCCTCGCATATGCCGGCATCGCGATCGCCAAGCGCGAGATCGAGATCGCCAAGGCCTCGGGCTGGAAGATCGCCGTGGTTGCCGTGTTGGTGATGACCGGCACCTACGTGGGCTCGGCCATCGTGGCGCAGGCGTTCCTCTGATCACGTCCTGATCCCCGCCACGGGCCGTGCTCAACGGCCCGTGGCATCCATACGCTGTCGGGCAACGTACGACTGGCGGTCCTTTCCTGTGGTCGTCGCGGCGAATGACGGGTTCCCGCCGATGCTGTTGAGAAAGTCTTTGTTGCAGTGCGGCAAGTCTCTCGTTTCACCCGACGATGAGGGGATGAGAGGAAATCGGGATGATGGGTCGGCAGGACGCTCCAGTGCAGCTGTTCTATGAGTTCAATCTGGACCGTCATGTCCCGGCCAATCATATGCTGCGAGAGATCGATCTGTTCCTTGACGGTGACAGCCTGCGGGAGGCGCTGCGACCGTTCTACAGCCACCTTGGCCGCCCCTCCATCGACCCCGAACTGATCAGTCGGATGCTGGTGATCGGCTACGTCATGGGCATCCGGTCTGAACGACGCCTGTGCAACGAGGTTCATCTGAACCTGGCCTATCCTTGGTTCTGCCGGTTGGGCCTGGAGGGCAACGTCCCGGATCATTTGACCTTCTCGCGGTATCGCCACGGCAGGTTCCGGGAAAGCAACCTGCTGCGACAGGTGTTTGAAGATGAGCCTTCGGCGCCCGACTCCATGACATCCGCCACAAGTTCGCAATCGAACGGCTGAGGGAAGGGCGGGGCGGTCTATCGCGTCCAGCGCTACATTGGCCACGGATCTGTGAACACGACCGAGCGCTATTACTTCCGCTACCTATCGCAGGAGCAGCAGGAGATCGCTAACGCTGATGGGAATGCCGGTCCCTGAACCAGCATGGCATCTGCCCGAAGCAGCCCCGCTCGAAACGGCGGGGCTTCGTCGTTTCAGGACATCTTCCGGGATGTTCAGTGGCACCAACGGCGGCATCTCGGCATAGTCGGTGCAACCGGGGGGAAAGTCGTCATAATATGCCGAATCTGGCATTTCACGGCTCTTACGACCCGCAAGAGCGGGTAGGACCAGAAACCAGTGAAATAAGGCCAAAGTGGCGGAGAGACAGGGATTCGAACCCTGGGACCCCGTGAAGGGTCAACGGTTTTCGAGACCGCCCCGTTCGACCACTCCGGCACCTCTCCGCGGGGGTCGTTGTGGAGCGCCGTTTAACGAGATGCTTCAGCGGGTGCAACAGCAAAAGTTCAACATTTTCGCAGATTTTCGCGCGGGGTGGGGAGACGCCGCGTTGTCGCCTTGGAAATCCTCGCGCCCGGGCCTAGGCTTTCCTCCAACCAGCGAACGGGAGGTCTCGCCACATGTTCCTGCGCACAGTTGCCTGCGCCCTGACCACGGCTCTTGCCTGGCCCGCGACCGCCGATCCGGAGGACCCGGCCGATGCCGTTCTCGACGCGCTGCGCCTGCCCGAGATCCTGGAGGTGATGCGCGAGGAGGGGCTCGCTTACGGGAACGAGATGGCACGCGACCTGACAGCCGGCGCCCCGTCCGAGGGGTGGGAGGACACGGTGTCGTCGATCTACGACATAGAGGCCATGGAAGAGACCGTGCGGGCCCGGTTCTCTGAAACGTTCGGCGACACCGACGCCAACCGCATCCTCGAGTTCTTTTCCGGGGACACCGGGCAGCGCATCGTCGAGCTCGAGCTTTCCGCCCGCCGGGCGCTGATCGACGATGATGTCGAGCAATCGGCCCGAGAGGTCTTCCGCGGGCTCGATGGCGCGTCGGATCATCCGCGCCTCGACCTCGTGGAGGAATTCGTCGAGGCCAACGATCTTCTTGAGGCCAATGTCACGGGCGGAATGAATGCCAGCTACCAGTTCTACCTCGGGATGGTCGACGGCGGGGCTTTCGACATGGCCGAGGACGAGATCCTGCGCGAGGTGTGGTCGCAGGAGGCCGAGACCCGCGCGGACACGCGGGAATGGCTCTACGGATACCTGCTCATGGCCTACGGCCCCCTGCCGCTGGAGGATCTGCAGGATTACGTTGCCTTGTCGAGCAGCGCGCCCGGCCGCGCCATGAATGCCGCGCTGTTCGCGGGGTTCAACGAGATGTATGACCGGATTTCATATGCGCTGGGGCTTGCGGCGGCGCAGGAGTTGGCCGCGGAGGAACTCTAGACGGGGCTTCGGATTGCAGGGGACCGAGGCGGGTTGACAAACACGCGGGTTCTGTTGATAAGCGCGGTTCGTGACGGGGCCATTGCGGCCCCGCTTTCGAGTTATATATCAATGACAGCCCTGAAAGGGCGCGCTGTCCGAGGCGGCCAGATGGCCCGGTAAGTCCCGCAAGGGCGCCACAGGACGCGGTTAATGCAAGGAAGATGCAGATGTTCGCGGTGATGAAAACCGGCGGCAAGCAATACAAGGTCCAAGCGGGCGACGTGCTCCGCGTGGAGAAGCTGGCCGCAGACGCGGGTGAAACCGTGCAGTTCAACGACATCCTGATGCTCGGCGGCGACAAGGTCGTCGTGGGCGCGCCGCTGGTGGCAGGTGCCGCCGTGCAGGCCGAGGTCGTCGACCAGGTCAAGGGTGACAAGGTCATCCACTTCGTGAAGCGTCGCCGCAAGCACAGCTCGCAGCGCACGAAGGGCCACCGCCAGAAGCTGACGCTGCTGCGCGTGACCGAGATCCTCGCCGAAGGTGCGGATGCATCCGGCGTCAAGGCCGCGGTCGGCGCGGGCTCCGTGTCCGCCGCAGACGCGCCGAAGGCAGCTGCCGCTCCGGCCGCCGCATCGGGCGACGACCTGACCCAGATCACCGGTGTCGGCCCCGCCGCCGCCAAGAAGCTCAACGAGGCCGGCATCACGACCTTCGCCGAGCTCGCCGCAGTGGACCCCGAGACCTTCGAGGCCGCCAAGGTGAAGCCCGAGTGGGTCGAGCAGGCCAAGACTCTCGCATAAGCGTTAAGGAGACAGACCCATGGCACATAAAAAAGCAGGCGGTTCGTCCCGTAACGGCCGCGACTCCGCCGGCCGCCGTCTTGGCGTGAAGCTTTGCGGTGGTCAGGACGCGACCCCGGGCAACATCATCATCCGTCAGCGCGGCACCAAGTTCTGGCCGGGCCAGGGCGTCGGCATGGGCAAGGATCACACGATCTTTGCCACCGAAGCCGGTTCCGTGACCTTCCGCAAGGGCCTGAAGGGACGCACCTTCGTATCCGTCCTTCCGGTGGCGGAGGCTGCCGAGTAAGCCGACCTCAAAGGTGATGAAAATCAGGGGGATCGGCGAAAAGCCGGTCCCCTTCGGCGTTTCAGGGAGGGGAAACGCCGGTTCATCGTGACGAGTGCATGAGAGGAGTGTGCACATGAATCTGGACCAGTTGAAAATGCCCGAGCGGCCCGACCCGGTCGCGTTGCAGGCGGAGATTCCGGCCGAACGTTTCGTGCTGCGTCCGCTGCGCCGCTCGGACGCCGGTCTGATCAGGCTCTACACCAGTGACGAGCGCGTTGCGCGCATGACGACCTCGATACCGCATCCGCTTCCGCCCGGGGCGACCGAAGCCTACATTGCCCGCGCCACCGCGGCGGACAGGGTCGAGGATGTCTGGGCGCTGGATGCTTCGGGGCAGGGCGGTTCCGAGGTTCTCGGCGTGATTTCGCTCGAGCGGCTCGAAGGCAACCAGAGCGAGATCGGCTATTGGATCGCCCCACCTTACTGGAACACCGGCCACGCTTCGGAAGCAGTCCAGGCGGTCATCGACGCGAACCCAAATCGCTCGGCAACGTTCTTTGCCAGCGTCTTTCAGGACAATCCGGCCTCGGCGCGGGTTCTGACGAATTGCGGGTTCGAATACATCGGAGACGCCGAAGCCTATTGCGTGGTGCGCAAGGCCAAGGTTCCGACCTGGACCTATCTGCGTCGCCTGGGCTAAGCTCGGGCAGACAGGAACGGTTCGCCAGACACGCCGACCTCACGGAAATATCAGCGTAAAAACAACGAGGCGCCCGGAACGGGGCGCCTCGTGATACGTTCTGTTCATGTGAATGAAGCGCGAGCCGGGCTCAGCTCCCCCAGCTACGGACCGGGCCGCAGTCCATGTGAACGAAGTTGGAGGAGGTATAACGTCCGACGCCGCCTGCCTTGCAAGCCTGAGCGGCCTTGGCGATCTGGTTGACGGAGCGCGAGTTGAGGTGAAGGTCCGCTGCCTCGCCCCGGAGATGGCGCGAGTTCTTGGCCACACCCGAACTGCGAGCGCGGAGCATCGCGTTGGTCTTCGGACAACGGTAGCCCGAGATCAGCATGTAAGGCTCGCTCGTATCCATCAGGTTGTGCGCCGCGGCCATGATGTCGATGGTCCGAGCGTCGATGGTCTTGACGTCGTTCGTGCGCCAGTCGCGCATGAAGTAGTTGATTTCCTTGAGAGCTTCAGGGATGTACTGACCTTCGATCCAGTAAATCATGTCGATCTTCTCGCCGGTGCGTCCGGAATACATCTTGACCCGGCGAACATCGCCGCCGCCGCGCAGGAAGCCTGCTGCGCTGGCATAGGTCGGAGCTGCTGTGACGATCGTGGCTGCGAATGCGCCAAGAAGGCCGCGGCGCGTGAGGCCGCCTGCGGAGTTTTCTGTCATGTGAAGCGCCTGTCCCGTAGTGTCGCTGTACCTGTTTCATCGCCTCGTTGGGCGACCCTGCCATCTCCCCCAAGATGTGCGGTTTTTATGCCACGATCATCATCGACTCGAAAGGTTGATTTAGTGCGAACGAAAAACGGCAAGCGATTTCGGCAAAAACCCGCGCAAATGGTGCTGGCGCTGTGGCGCATATGCGCCGATCTCGTGGGGCGGTGCGTTAGTGCCGCATGTGCAAGCGAAAGACCGGTCGTCGCGCAGATGTCAGTGGACACTCCGGCCCCTCGAGAAAGAAGAATAGTTTGAACACCATGAGCCATTATGCAGAGCGAGACATGACGACAGCGCGTTTCCAGACATCCTATTGCGTAAGGGCCGGATTTGCCGCGGCCCTGGCCGGGGCGTGGTTCCTTGCCGCGACACCGCAGCCTGCAGCCGCCCAAGGGCTCGCGCTGACCGCCTACAAACAGGCCGTCGCCGAGTCCGTGTCGGAAGACGAAGGGCTTGCCTCCTTCTATCGCGCCCGGGGCTTCGAGCCGGTCTGGACCGGGACCGATGCACAGTCCTCCGCCCGTCGCGCCGCGCTTCTGGATGCCCTGAGCCAGGCCGAGATGCACGGACTTCCCGTGTCCCGTTATGACGCGGCCGGCCTGATGGCCCAGATGCGTTCGGTCCGTGGGGACCGGGCGAGGGGCCAACTCGAGATCACGCTCAGTGAAACCTACCTGCGTTACGCGCATGACCTGAACGGCGGCGTGCTCGACGGCCGTCGTGTGAACAGCGGAACCAAGCGCGGCCCGCAACGTCTGCCGTCGGAGGCGCTGCTCGAGCGCCTCGAGCAGGGGGATCCGCAAGTCGTCCTCAAGGGGCTCGCGCCGCAGGGGCCGGAATACACGCGACTCATGCGGGCCAAGCTGACCTTGGAGCAGGAAATCGCGCGCGGCGGCTGGGGGCAGGCCGTCACAGGCGACAAGTTCGAGCCGGGTCAGTCCGGTCCGGCCGTCGTCGCACTGCGGGACCGGCTTGCTGCGATGGGCTACCTCGCACGCTCCGCGTCGCCGCGATACGACGGTGCCCTGAGCGATGCAGTCGCCCAGTTCCAGACGGATCACGGGCTCAAGGTCGATGGTATCGCCGGCCCGTCCACGCTGGCCGAAATCAACGTGCCGGCGGTCGACCGGCTGAAGTCGGTCATCGTCGCGATGGAACGTGAACGCTGGCTCAATGCGCCGGAGGGGCTCGGTAAGCGGCACGTTCTCGTGAACGTCGCCGACTTCCAGACCCGGATCATCGATGACGGCAAGACGACCTTCGAAACCCGTTCGGTCGTCGGGCACAGGGACGCGGATCGTCAGACTCCCGAGTTCTCCGACACCATGGAACACATGGTCATCAACCCGTCGTGGTATGTGCCGCGGTCGATCGTCGTGAAGGAGTACCTTCCGATGCTGCGGCGTAATCCCGGTGCGGTCAGCCATCTCGAGATCACCGACAGCCGGGGGCGCCGGGTGAACCGGGGTCGTGGCTTCTCGCAGTATACCAAGGCGAACTTTCCGTTCTCGATGCGACAGCCGCCGGGGCCGCGCAACGCGCTTGGTCAGGTGAAGTTCATGTTCCCGAACAAGTACAACATCTACCTGCACGACACTCCGGCGAAGCATCTCTTCAACGAGACGGAGCGCGCCTACTCGCATGGCTGCGTTCGGCTGGGCGACCCCAAGGACTTCGCCTATGCGCTGCTCTCGCTGCAGACGGACGATCCGCAGGGTCTCTTCGAGCGCAAGTTGCGCACCCAGAGTGAGGCCCGCGTGAACCTCGAGCAGCCCGTGCCGGTGCACCTGATCTATCGCACCGCCTTCACCAAGGCGAAGGGCCCGGTCAACTTCCGCAAGGACATCTACGGTCGCGACGCAAAGCTTTGGGATGCCCTCTCGGCTGCGGGGGTGGCGCTGGCGGCACCGCGCAGCTAGATCCTGCGGGAGACATCCCGGAGGACAGCATGCCCTACAGCATTTTCGACATCGCCACTGCGCTCGGGCTCGAAGCGCAGGGTGACACCGACCTCGAGGTGAGCGGCGTCAACGAGCCGGCGCTGGCGGCGTCCGACGAACTGGCGCTGGCGATGAAGCCCGAGTTCGCCGCGCAGATTGCCGACGGCCAGGCGCAGGCGGCGATGCTGTGGCAGGGCGCCGACTGGCAGGCGCTGGGGCTGCGCGCCGCGCTGCTGGCGCCGCGCCCGCGGCACGCGCTCTCCGGTCTGTCGGCCATGATGGACCCGGGGCCGGGCTACGGCGGCGGCATTCATCAATCGGCCATCGTCGACCCTTCGGCCCGGCTGGGCGAGGGTGTCTCGATCGGTCCCTTCAGCATCGTCGGCGCCGGCGCCGAGATCGGGGCCGGCACGATCATCGGCCCGCAGTGCCACGTGGGCTGGCAGAGTCGCGTCGGCGCGGGCTCGCTTCTGCATACCGGTGTCCGCATCGGCGCCCGCGTCACCATCGGCGCGCGTTTCATCGCGCAGCCCGGGGCCGTGGTCGGCGGCGACGGATTTTCCTTCGTGACCCCCGAGCCTTCGGGCGTCGAGCAGGTCCGCGAAACGCTTGGGCGCGAGAACGACGCCGAGGCCCAGAGCTGGGCTCGCATCCATTCGCTGGGCGGCGTGACCATCGCCGACGACGTCGAACTCGGGGCGAACGCCTGCATCGACCGGGGAACCGTGCGCGACACGGTGGTCGGCGAGGGCACCAAGATCGACAACCTCGTGCAGGTCGGCCACAACGTGGTGATCGGCCGCAACTGCCTGCTCTGCGGACAGGTCGGGATCGCCGGCTCGACCGTGCTGGGCGACAACGTGGTGCTTGGCGGGCAGACCGGCGTGGTCGACAACATCCGCGTCGGCGACCGGGTCATCACCGGGGCCGGCACCATGCTCATGGCAAACGTGCCGGCGGGCCGCGCGATGCTCGGCTACCCGGCGACCAAGATGGATGCGCATGTCGAAAGCTACAAGGCGATCCGCCGGCTGCCCCGTCTTTTCCGCGAGGTGGCGGCGCTCAAGAAAGCGGTTTCCAAGCCGGGCGGGGATGGGTAAACCGGCGCTGACTCAGCGACGAAGAGGGAGCGCGCCGCCATGAGTGTGAAGGACCGGGTCATCGCGATCATCGCCGAACAGGCGATGCTGGAGCCGTCGGACGTGACGATGGACAGCACGCTGGAGGATCTGGGGATCGACAGCCTCGGCCTTGTCGAGAGCATCTTCGCCATCGAGGAAGAGTTCGACATCTCCGTTCCGTTCAACGCGAACGAGCCGGGCGAGAGCGACTTCGACATCTCCTCGGTCGCGACCATCGTCGCCGGCATTGAAAAGCTGATCGCCGAGCAGAAGACGTGAAACGGGTCGTCATCACCGGCGCGGGCACCATCAACGCGCTGGGACCGGACGTACCGACGACGCTCGAGGCCATGCGTGAGGGCCGCTGCGGCATCTCTCCGCTGGAGTTCCGCGATGTCGAACGGCTCTCGATCCGGATCGGCGGGCAGGTGACGGGCTACGATCCGACGGCCTACTTCAACCGCCAGCAGATGTCGCTGTATGACCGCTTTACCCAGTTCGCGCTGCTTGCCGCGCGCGAGGCGGTGGCGCAGTCGGGGCTGTCGTTCAAGGGCGAGCTCGGGGATGCCTCGGGCGTGGTGCTCGGCACCTCCGGAGGCGGGCTCACGACGCAGGACGAGAATTACCGCTCGGTCTACGAAGAGGGAAAGAACCGCGTTCATCCCTTCGTTGTGCCGAAGCTGATGAACAATGCCGCCGCAAGCCATGTCAGCATGGAGATGAACCTGCGCGGCCCCACCTTCACGGTCGCGACGGCCTGCGCGTCCTCCAACCATGCCATGGGGCTCGCCTTCCAGATGGTCCGCTCGGGCGCCTGCCCGGTGATGCTGACGGGCGGGTCGGAATCCATGCTCTGCTTCGGCGGCGTGAAGGCCTGGGAAGGGCTGCGCGTCATGTCGCGCGATGCCTGCCGCCCATTCTCGGCCAACCGCAACGGCATGGTGCAGGGCGAGGGGGCGGGCGTCTACGTCTTCGAGGACTACGACCACGCCCGCGCGCGCGGCGCGGACATTCTTGCCGAAGTGGTCGGGTTCGCCATGACCTCGGATGCCTCGGACATCGTGATGCCCTCGAAACAGGGCGCGGCACGGGCGATCACCGGCGCGCTGCGCGACGGCCGGATCGACGCCGAGGACGTGGGTTACATCAACGCTCATGGCACGGGCACCGCCGCCAATGACAAGACCGAATGCGCTGCCGTGGCCGATGCGCTCGGCAGCCAGGCCGACCGCGTGATGATTTCGTCGACCAAGGCGATGCACGGGCATTGCATCGGCGGCACCGGCGCAGTGGAACTTCTGGCCTGCATCATGGCACTGCGCGACGGCGTCATCGCTCCGACCATCGGTTACGAGGAACCGGACCCGGAGTGCGCGCTCGACGTGGTGCCGAACACCGCGCGCGAGGCGGATGTTTCGGTCGTGCTCTCGAACGCCTTTGCCTTCGGTGGCCTCAACGCGGTGCTGGCACTGCGCAAGGCCTGAGGCTCCAGCCGCGTCGGACGACGCACGAGGGCCAACCGGCGGCGGTCGGGCGGATATTCTGCGAAAAGAGCGGGCAGGGCGCCGAGCGCTAAAAAAGGGTGGCGGTCTCCCCTCCGCCACCCCTTTCTGAGGCGTTCCCGTCAGCACTCACATCAGTGATGCAAGCGGCCCATTGCACCGGCCACATCGGCCATGCGGGCAGAGAAGCCCCACTCGTTGTCATACCACGCGAGCACGCGCACGGTACGCTTGCCGACCACCTTCGTCTGTTCGGGTGCGAAGATCGAGCTGGCGGTCGTGTGATTGAAATCGACCGAGACCTTGGGCTCGGGATCATAGGCAAGGACCATTCCCATGCGGCCTGCCGCAGCCTCACGAACGATTTCATTCACGTCATCTACGGTCACATCCTTGCTTGCCTGGAAGGTGAGGTCAACCGCTGAAACGTTCGGGGTGGGCACGCGAAGCGCTGAGCCGTCGAGCTTGCCCTTGAGGTTCGGGAGCACCTCGCCGATGGCCTTCGCGGCGCCGGTCGAGGTGGGGATCATCGCCATCGCCGCCGCGCGTGCGCGGTAGAGGTCGTCGTGGCGGCGGTCGAGCGTCGGCTGGTCGCCGGTGTAGCTGTGGATGGTCGTCATCACGCCGCTCTCGATGCCGATGGCCTCGTCCAGTACCTTGGCCAGCGGGGCGAGCCCGTTGGTGGTGCAGGAGCCGTTCGATACCATCACGTCGCCCTCGCCGAGGTCACGGTGGTTCACGCCGTAGACGATGGTTTTCTGCACGTTCTTCGCGGGCGCCGAGATCAGCACCGACTTCGCTCCCTGGTGGATGTGCTGAACCGCCTTGTCGCCGTCGTTGAACTTGCCGGTACACTCGAGCACCACGTCGCAGCCGGTCCAGTCGAGCTCGCCCATCTCGTAGGTCGACATGACGTCGATGGGGCCACGTCCGAGATCCAGCGCGTTGCCGTTGACCACCTTCACCTCGCCACCGAAGCGCCCGTGCACGCTGTCATAGCGCAGCAGGTGCGCCGAGGTCTCGATCGGACCGGTGGCGTTGATCTTGACCACCTGCACGTCGTTGCGCGCGCTCTCGGCGATATGGGCCAGCGTGCAGCGGCCGATGCGGCCGAAGCCGTTGATCCCGACGGTGACGGTCATGGGCGGGTCTCCTTGCAATGTCTCCGAAATCGCAGCCTGTATACGGACGTATGCCGAGTTTCCAACTCGAAAAACGCATTTATTGCAGCATGTTAGCGTTAAATATTCAGATTGCGCTAACAATTGCGTGCCGTTTGACCGAGCCGCGCGCAGGGTTGCGGTAACAGCGCAAGCGGTGGCTTTCTCCGCCTGCGGCCGTCGTCCCGCTTGAACCCGGACCGCCCCCGGCTACTCTTCCTTCGAACTGGATTTGGAGCAGGACATGAGCGGACTTCTGGCGCTTCTCGACGACGTGGCGGGCATCGCCAAGATCGCGGCGGCCTCGGTCGACGACATCTCGGCCAACGCGGCCAAGGCCGGCTCGAAGGCGGTCGGGGTGGTCGTGGACGACGCGGCGGTGACCCCGAAATACGTTCAGGGCTTCGAGCCGGCCCGGGAATTGCCGATCATCTGGCGCATCGCCCGGGGCTCGGTGTTCAACAAGATCGTCATCCTGCTGCCCGCCGCGTTGCTCATGGCGGCCTTCGCGCCGTGGCTGGTGCCGCCGTTGCTGATCCTCGGCGGCTCCTATCTCTGTTTCGAGGGGGCGGAGAAGATCGTGCATGTCCTCATGCCGCACGACGAGCATTCCGGAGGGCCCGATGGCAGCCATGACGTTGGCGATCCGGCGCACCTCGAAGAGAAGAAGGTCAAGGGCGCGATCAAGACAGACTTCATCCTGTCGGCCGAAATCATGACTCTGGCGCTGTCCACCATTGACGCGACCGAGGTCTGGATCCAGGCGGCCGTGCTTGCCCTTGTCGGTCTCGGGATCACCGCTCTGGTCTACGGCGCGGTGGCGGTCATCGTGAAGATGGACGACGTCGGGCTCTGGCTGACCCAGGTCGGTCGTCTCGGCGCCACGCGGGCGGTCGGACGCGGCATCGTCAAGGGCATGCCCTGGGTGATGAAGCTGCTCGCGTTCGTGGGAACCGCTGCGATGCTCTGGGTCGGCGGCTCGATCATCGTGCATTCGCTGGCGCAGATGGGATGGCCCCTGCCGGAAGAAACCATCCACCACTACGCCGAGGCCGTGGCGCACGGCGTGGGCGCCGATCTGCAGGCCGCGGCGCTGTGGATCGCGACCGCCGCGATGGACTTCGTGCTCGGCCTCGCATGGGGACTCGTGCTCGTGCCGGTCGTCACCAAGCTGGTGATGCCGCTCTTCGGCAAGGCTGGCGCACAGCACTGACGGCAAGCCGGGGCCGAACGCCGTAGGGTGGTTCGCAACCCACCACCACCCTCGAAAAAGAGAAAAGCGCGCCGGATGACCGGCGCGCTTTCTTCTTACATCATGATCTAACTGCTCAGAGCAGCGACTTGGCCTTCTCGACCACCGCCTCGGCGGTGATGCCGAACTTCTCGAACAGTTCTTCGGCCGGAGCCGACGCGCCGAAGCTGTGCATGCCGACGAAGCCGGCCTTGGCCTCGCGACCGCGTTCGCCCAGCAGCCAGCGGTCCCAGCCGAAGCGGCTCGCAGCCTCGATGCCGACGCGCACGGGGCCGGCGGGCAGCACCTTGCGACGGTAGCTCTCGTCCTGTGCCTCGAACAGCTCCCAGCAGGGCATCGAGACGACCCGGGTGCCGATGCCTTCCGCCTGCAGCGCCTCGCGCGCGGCCATCGCCAGCGAGACCTCGGAGCCGGTCGCCATGAGGATGACCTGGCGCTTGCCCTCGGCGTCGGCGAGCACGTAGGCGCCTTTCTCCGACAGGTTGTTGGTCTTGTGCTGGGTGCGCAGCGTCGGCAGGCCCTGGCGGGTCAGCGACAGGACCGACGGCGTCTCGGTCTGCTTAAGCGCGATTTCCCACGCCTCGGCGGTCTCGATGATGTCGGCGGGGCGGAACACCAGCGTGTTCGGCGTTGCGCGCGAGATCGAGAGATGCTCGATCGGCTGGTGGGTCGGACCGTCCTCGCCGAGGCCGATGCTGTCATGGGTCATCACGAAGACGGTGGGCGTCTTCTGCAGTGCCGCAAGGCGCATCGCCGGACGGGCATAGTCGGTGAAGGCCATGAAGGTGCCGCCGTAGGGGCGCAGGCCGCCATGCAGGCCGATGCCGTTCATCGCAGCGGCCATGCCATGCTCGCGGATGCCCCAGTAGACGTAACGCCCCTTGCGGTTGTCGGTGTCGAACACGCCGAGATCGGCGGTCTTGGTGTTGTTCGAGCCGGTGAGGTCGGCCGAGCCGCCCACGGTCTCGGGCATCACCGGGTTGACCACCTCGAGCACCATCTCGGATGCCTTGCGGGTCGCGACCTTGGGCTGCGCCTCGGCGTTCTGCTTCTTCAGCGCGCGGATCACCGACGACAGTTTCTTCGGCGCCTCGCCGGCGAAGACACGGGCGAATTCCGCCTGCTTGCGCTCGGACAGCGCGGCAAGACGGCCGTCCCAGGCCTCGCGCTCGGCGGCACCGCGGTGGCCCACTTCTTCCCACCAGCTCTTGATCTCGGCCGGCACCTCGAACGGGCCGTAGCTCCAGCCCCAGCCGTCCTTGGCGGTGGCGTTCTGATCCGCGTCGGTCAGCGCGCCGTGGCCCTTGGAGGTGTCCTGCGCCGCGTGACCCAGCGCGATGTGGGTCTTGCAGGCGATCATCGACGGCTTGTCCTTGACCGCTTTCGCCGCGGTGATCGCCGCGTCGATGGCCTCGGGGTCGTGGCCGTCGATTTCCTGAACGTGCCAGCCCGCCGCGTTGAAGCGCCCGATCTGGTCGGTGCGGTCCGACAGCGAGACCTCGCCGTCGATGGTGATGTTGTTGTTGTCCCAGAACACCACGAGACGGCCCAGCCCGTAGCGGCCGGCGAGCGCCACCGCTTCCTGGCTCACGCCTTCCATGAGGCAGCCGTCGCCGGCGATGACATAGGTGTGGTGATCCATCGCGCCCTTGCCGAAGCGGGCGCGCAGCATCTCCTCGGCCATGGCGAAGCCGACCGAATGCGCGATGCCCTGGCCGAGCGGGCCGGTGGTCATCTCGATGGCGTCGGCGTGGAAGTTCTCCGGGTGACCGGCGGTGCGCGAGCCCCACTGGCGGAAGTTCTTCACCTGGTCGAGGGTGATCTGCGGGTCGCCCGAGAGGTAGAGCAGCGAGTAGAGCAGCATCGAGCCGTGGCCCGCCGACAGGATGAACCGGTCGCGGTCCGGCCAGGTCGGGTTGGCGGCGTCGAACTTCAGGTGCTTCGACCACAGGACGGTGGCAACGTCGGCCATGCCGATCGGCATGCCGGAGTGGCCGGAGTTGGCGGCGGCGACGGCGTCGAGCGTCAGCGCGCGGATGGCGGCTGCGCGCATCCAGTGGTCGGGATGTGCTTCACGAAGGGCGGTGATGTCCACGGGGGCGTCCTCTCTCTCCCAGTGCTGTTCTCCGGGTCAATAGCAGCACGGGTCCGAAGTTCAAGCGTTTGCGCTCCCATCGGGGCCGCTACCGCGGCATTTCAGCGGGGCTCTGCCGCATGTGACGGCGCGACGGAGGCGCTAGGAACAACCGGGGCGCAATTTCCAATTCCCCTTGATAAACTGTTGTCAAACGGGGCGAATCCGATTCGTGCATCGGCGGGACAGGCCCCGAAGGCAGATCAGAGAGGGCATGATGAGCCAGATCGACGACTTGCAGTCGCGCATCACGCGGGCGCTGGACCGTATCGCGCAGGGGGTGGAGCGGGTCTCCGCTGCGCCGCCGGCACCCGAGCCGACACCGGAACCCGAACCGCAGCCCGACCCCGAGTCCGCGCGCGCCGCCGAAGAGGCAGCAGCGGAAATCGCCCGGCTCACCGATGCGCTGGACGACGAGAAGATGGCCAACGCCCAGCTCGAGGAGCGCGTCCGCGAGCTGCACGCGCGGCTGGACGGGCAGGGCGCGCCGGACCCCGCGCTGCAGGACCAGCTCGCCGCGCAGCGCGACGGCATGGCCACGCTCGACAGCGAGCTACAGCGTCTGCGCACCGCGAACACCATGCTGGTGCGGACCAACGAACAGCTGCGCACGGCGCTGCAGGACAATCTCGGCGAGCCGCATCTCGTGAACCAGGCGATGCTCGCCGAGCTCGAGGCGCTGCGGGCCGCCCGCGCCGTCGAGGAGGCCGAGGCCCGCGCCGTCCTCGGCGCGCTCGAACCCGCGCTGGCGCAGGCCGCCGGCACGGAGCAGGCAACTGGCGGGGAGACCATGCAATGAGCCAGATGGAAGTGCAGATCACCGTCGGTGGCCGAACATTCGACGTCGCCTGCCAGCAGGGCGAGGAACAATACCTGCTCACCGCTGCCCGGATGCTCGACACCGAGGCGCAGGTGCTCGTCGACCAGATCGGCCGAATGCCGGAGTCGCGGATGCTGCTGATGGCGGGTCTGATGCTCGCCGACAAGACCGCCGGTCTCGAGGACCGCCTGCGCGCCGCCGAGGACAAGCTCGGCGAAATGTCCGACGAACTGCGGGAACTGCGCGAACGCCCCGCGCCGGCCCCGGAAAAGGTCGAGGTCCCGGTGGTGCCGCGCAGCGTCACCGACACGCTCGCCGAGCTTGCCGCCCGCGCCGAGGCCGTCGCCGAGGAGGTCGAGGGCAAGGCCACCTCCTGACCGCGCCAAATTCGCGCGACGCCGGGCGCACAGCACCACGCCCGGCGCTTCTTCTCTTCGAAAATACCCTCGGGGGTGAGCGCGCCGCAGGCGCGCGAGGGGGCCGCGCCCCCCTTTCTGCCTCCGCCATCATCGCGCCACGGCCGGTCACCACGAAGCGGACTCACGAGAACAAGGAAAGGGCGCGCCCGGTATCGGGCGCGCCCTTCGTCTGTCGGACCCGGGCGACACGACACGAGCGGCCCCCGAAGGGCCCGCTGCCGTGCCGCCGCCGTCTCAGCGCAGGATCGAGGTGCCGGCGTATTCGGCCACGTCCTCGAGCATCTCCTCGATGCGGATCAGCTGGTTGTATTTCGCCAGCCGGTCCGACCGCGCGAGCGAGCCGGTCTTGATCTGGCCGCAGTTGGTGGCCACGGCGAGGTCGGCGATGGTCGCATCCTCGGTCTCGCCCGAGCGGTGCGACATCACGTTGGTGTAGCCGGCACGGTGCGCCATATCCACGGCCTTGAGCGTCTCGGACAGCGAGCCGATCTGGTTGACCTTCACCAGCATCGAGTTCGCGACGTTCTTCTCGATGCCCATGGCGAGGCGCTCGGGGTTGGTCACGAAGAGGTCGTCCCCCACCAGCTGGACCGAGCCGCCGAGCTTCTCGGTCAGCAGCTGCCAGCCTTCCCAGTCGTCCTCGGCGCAGCCGTCCTCGATCGACAGGATCGGGTAGTCGGCACAGAGCTTGGCAAGGTAGTCGACGTTCTCGGCCGAGCTCAGCGACAGGCCTTCGCCCTTCATCTCGTACTTGCCGTCCTTGAAGTACTCGGTCGAGGCCGCGTCGAGCGCGAGGTAGATGTCCTCGCCGGGCTTGTAGCCGGCCTTTTCGATCGACTTCAGGATGAAGTCCAGCGCCTCGCGGGTGCCGCCGAGCTCGGGGGCAAAGCCGCCCTCGTCGCCGAGACCGGTGGACATGCCCGCCGCCGAGAGCTCCTTCTTGAGCGTGTGGAAGACCTCGGAGCCCATGCGCACCGCGTCGCGGATGTTGGGCGCCGACACCGGCATGATCATGAATTCCTGGATGTCGATCGGGTTGTCGGCATGCTCGCCGCCGTTGATGATGTTCATCATCGGGACCGGCAGCACGCGCGCCGAGGTGCCGCCGACGTAGCGGTAGAGCGGTTGGCCGCAGAACTCGGCCGCGGCCTTGGCGGTGGCCAGCGACACGCCGAGGATGGCGTTGGCCCCGAGACGGCCCTTGTTGCCGGTGCCGTCGAGCTCGATCATGGTGCCGTCGATGGCTTCCTGCTCGGTGGCGTCGAAGCCGACCAGCGTCTCGGCGATCTCGCCGTTGACCGATGCGACGGCCTCGAGCACGCCCTTGCCCATGTAGCGCGACTTGTCACCGTCGCGGCGCTCGTGCGCCTCGTGGACGCCGGTCGAGGCCCCCGAGGGCACCGCGGCGCGGCCAATGGAGCCGTCTTCGAGGATGACGTCGACCTCGACGGTGGGGTTGCCACGGCTGTCGATGATCTCGCGGGCGTGAATGTCGATGATGGTGCTCATGGGGTCCGTCCCTCGCCTCCAGAGTTTTCGTCACGCGAGCTATAACAGCCCCGTGCACAATGTAAACGCGGCTCGCGCTAACAGCCTGTTGCATGGGCCGCTTGCGCTAACATTTTCACGGCTGGGGCCCGAAAATTTTGCCAAATGCCGCGGTGCAGCTATCTTGGGAGCGATACCAACGGACAATCCCGGGGCGGGGGGAGGCGCGCCCGGACGGGAGAGTTGATGGAAGAAGAACTGGAACTGCTCGAGACCCAGGTCGAGGAGATCACCTCGGGCATCGAAGAATTCGTTCCGATCCTGCCGGACTGGGCCATGCCGGTGCTCGTGCTGGCGCTGGCCTTCATCGTGGGCCTCGCGATCTTCCGGCTGGTCTTCGGCATCCTCAACCGGATGGTGGCGAAGCGCGATCTCTTCTGGCGCAGCCTCGTGGCGCGGACCCGCCGGCCGCTTCGGCTGGGGCTGGTGGTCGCGGCGCTCTCGATCGGCGTCGCCGTGGCGCCGCTGAGCTTCGAGGGCAGGGATCTCGCGCAGCATGGGCTGCTGATCGCCTTCATGGTGCTGGTCGCATGGGCGCTGCACACCGCGCTGCACATCTGGACAACGGTGCACCTGCGCAAGTTCACTCTCGACGCCGAGGATAATTTCCTCGCGCGCAAACACGTCACGCAGAGCCGGATCCTCGTGCGGCTCGCGGGCTGGCTGATCGTGATCCTGACGGTGTCGGCGATCCTGATGACCTTCGACGGCGTCCGGCAATGGGGCGTGTCGCTGCTTGCCGCGGGCGGCGCCGCCGGTATCGTCGTGGGCTTCGCCTTCCAGCCGGTACTGAAGAATCTCATCGCCGGTATCCAGCTTGCGGTGACGCAGCCGATCCGCATCGACGACGCGGTGATCGTCGAGGGCGAATGGGGCTGGGTCGAGGAGATCACCGGCACCTACGTGGTGATCAAGGTCTGGGACTGGCGCCGACTGGTGGTGCCGCTGAGCTACTTCATCGAGCAGCCGTTCCAGAACTGGACGCGCGACAGCTCGTCGCTGATTGGGGGCGTGCTGCTCTACCTCGACCATTGCGCCGACATCAAGCGGCTGCGCACCAAGACCGAGGAGATCTGCCGCGCCTCGAAGCTCTGGGACGGCAACGTCTGCCACGTTCAGGTCAACGAATTCCGCGAGCGGGTGATGGAGGTGCGCATCCTCGCCTCGGCCCGCAATGCGCCGCGCACCTACGACCTGCGCTGCGAGATCCGCGAGGAGATCATCACCTGGATACAGCGCGAGATGCCCGAGGCGCTGCCGCGCACCCGCGAGACGGTCTCGGTCGATGGCGCCGGGGTGGCGCCGCAGCACGGGATCGGTGTCGTCGGGCGGTGAGCTGGCTGGTGCGGCGCTTTTGCGGTGCGGTCGGGAGGGGGCTCTGCCCCCTCGCACGCCTGCGGCGCGCTCACCCCCGAGGGTATTTTTATAACCGGAGAAGGGCCAGGGGTGGCGCCGGCGTGCGGACAGACGCGGCCTGCGGACGCGACGGTGCTTCTTCTGGCCATAAATATCCCCGCCGGAGGCGGACGGACGGTCAGGGCCGCAGGACGGCGCTTTCCTGCCGGGCGAGGCGGCGTTCGCGCAGGAACGTGTAGAGCCCCGCGCCGAGGATCAGCGTGGCGCCGGCAAGCGTCCAGCCGTCGGGACGTTCGCCGAAAACCAGCATGCCAAGCCCGGTGGTAAAGACGAGGCGGGTATAGCGGAAGGGTGCCACCGAGGAGACCGGGGCCATGCGCATCGCCATGGTGACGGCGAGGTATCCCGCCGCCGTCACAACGACTGCGCCGGCCATGTGGGCGAAGACGACGGGCTGCGTCGTGATCTGGGCGCCAGTGACGAGCAGCACGACGGCGCCCACCGGGAAGACCGCGGCGAAGCCGTAGGCCGAGAGCGCGATGGAGGGGATGCGCCCTGGGGTCACGCGGGTCACGAGGTCACGGGCCGCGAGACCGCTGACGCCGATGACCGGGAAGATTTCCCAGCCGCTGAAGCCGCTCCCACCGGGCCGGATGACCATCAGCATTCCCGCGAGCCCGAGCGTGATGGCGAGCCAGCGCCGCCAGCCCACCGGCTCGCGCAGGAAGAGCGCGGCGCCGAGGGTGACCACCAGCGGCGCGGTCTGCATGATCGCCGCCATCAGCGACAGCGGGATCTTCGACAGCCCGACGATCATGCCGAGCGCACCGATCATCTCGCAGAGGTTGCGCAGCATGACCCGCCGCTCGAAGGCGTCGGCGAGGGTCAGCGACACGCCCCGCAGCCGCGCGAGCAGCACGAACAGCAGCGTGGCACCGGTGCTCAGCATCAGCATGACCTGACCGACCGGTGCCACCTGCGAGGCGAGCTTGAGAAAGGCGTCGCTGGCAGCCAGCAACGCCATGGAAAGGACCATCAGCAGGATGGCGCGCAGCGTGTCCACGAGGTCAGGTGATGACGTCGGGGGCGTCGCGTCCGGTGCGTTCCCTGATCCCGGCGATGCTCTCGGCAGCGGCAATGACATCGGCGAGCGCGTCCTGCGGATCGAGGCTGAACTGCGCGGGGTCGGTCTCGACCTTCTCGAGGTAGACCCGCAGGGTCGCGCCCTCGGTGCCGGTGCCAGACAGCCGCAACACCAGCCGGCCGCCGCCCTCGAAGCCCACGCGCAGGCCTTGGCCCTCGGCGCGCGAGCCGTCGACCGGGTCGTCGTAGGCGAACTCGTCGGCGCCGGTCACCGTCAGCGGGCCGAAGCTCTTGCCGGGCAGATCCGCGAGCTGGCCCCGGACGTGGTCCATGAGCCCGCTGGCGGCGTCGCTGTCGACGGCCTCGTAGTCGTGGCGCGAGTAGTAGTTGCGGCCGTAGGTGGCCCAGTGCTCTTCCATCAGCTCGGAGACCGAACATTTCTTGACGGCAAGGATGTTGAGCCAGAACAGCACCGCCCAGAGGCCGTCCTTTTCGCGGACGTGGTCGGAGCCGGTGCCGAAGCTTTCCTCGCCACAGAGCGTGGCGCGGCCGGCGTCGAGGAGGTTGCCGAAGAACTTCCAGCCGGTGGGGGTCTCGTAGCAGTCGATGCCGAGCTTCTCGGCGACGCGGTCGACGGCCTGACTGGTCGGCATGGAGCGGGCGACGCCCTTGAGCCCGTCCCTGTAGCCGGGCACCAGCGTCGCGTTGGCGGCGAGAACGGCGAGGCTGTCGGAGGGCGAGACGTAGCACTTGCGCCCGACCACCATGTTGCGGTCGCCGTCGCCATCCGAGGCCGCGCCGAAATCGGGGCCGCTGTCGCTCATCATCTCGTCCCAGAGGGTCTTGGCCCAGGTCGGGTTGGGGTCGGGATGGCCCTCGCCGAAGTCGGGAAGCGGGATCGCGTTGATCACGGTGCCCGGCGACGCGCCGAGCGTCTCTTCGAGGATCCGCGAGGCGTAGGGTCCGGTGACCGCGTGCATCGCGTCGAAGCGCATCCGGAAGCCGGACCGGAACAGCGCGCGGATCGCGTCGAAGTCAAAGAGTTCGGCCATCAGCGCGGCGTAGTCGCCGACCGGGTCGACGATCTCGATCTCCATGTCGCCCAGCGTCACGGTGTCGGTCATGCGCAGGCCGACGTCGTGGCTTTCGGTGATGTGGAATTCGGAAATGACCTTGGTCGCGTCGAAGATCTTGCCGGTCACGCCTTCGGCCGCCGGGCCGCCGTTGGCGGTGTTGTATTTCACCCCGAAGTCGCCGTTCGGGCCGCCGGGGTTGTGGCTGGCCGACAGGATGATGCCGCCGTCGGCGCCACGCTTGCGGATGAGGTTCGAAGCGGCGGGGGTCGACAGCAGGGCGCGCTTGCCGACGATCACCTTCTTGGCGCCGCCCGCGGCGGCCATCCGCAGCACGACCTGCGCCGCCTGGCTGTTGAAATGGCGACCGTCACCGCCGAGTACGAGGGTCTTGCCCTCGACGCCGCCGATGCCGTTCCAGATGCTTTGAATGAAATTCTCGAGATAATGGTGCCCCTGGAAGACCGGGGTCTTCTTGCGAAGGCCGGAGGTGCCGGGCTTCTGGCCCTCGATCGGCTCGGTGGGAATGGTACGAATGGTGGTCATGGCTGTCGTCTCCTATCGCCCGGCACGTTTCATGATGTGGGCGCAGTTTGCAAGCACTTGGGATTGCGCGATTTCACCGACGCCGGCGGGGAGCCGCTGGCGCCAGTTCGGGTATTCGAAAACGGTCCCGGGCAGGTTCGGCTGATCCTCGAGACCAAGCACGTCCTCGACCTGCAGGGCAACCATGCGCGAGGCGGTGACGGCGAGCAGCGAGGCCATCGCCTCGGGCGCCTCGGGCGGAAAGCCGTTGCGGTAGGGGCTGGTGGCCCCGTCCATGCCCTCGACCTCGCGGCCGCGCCAGCCGAGCATGCCGTCCACGTGCTCGGGCGGGATGATGCCCAGATCGCGGCGCAGCACGATCTCGCGGCCTTCGCGCCAGCCTTTCCACGTCGGAAGGTCATGCGAGGAAAAGCTCGCGATGGCGCCCTCGGTGTACTCCTGCGGGGCCTTGTACCACGGTGGGTCGCCGGCGTGCTCGAAGCAGGTGAGCCGGCAGCCGAGGATGCCGCTCTGCGACAGTTCCTGCTGCAACCCGTCGGGGATCACGCCGAGGTCTTCACCGACGATGACGGCGTCGGCGCGGGCGGCCTCCATCCGGGCGACGGCAAGCATCGCGTCACGCGGCATGGCGACATAGGCGCCGGGATGGCCGTCGGGCACCCAGTAGGCCCGCTCGAAGCCGAGGATGTGGTCGATGCGCAGCGCGCCCGAGAACCGCAATTGCTGGCGCAGGGTCAGCGCCAGGGCCTCGAACCCGGTGTCGATGAGATGCACGGGGTTGAAGGGCGCGAGATGCCAGTTCTGCCCCTGCGGCGCGAAGGCGTCGGGCGGGGCCCCGAGGCTCGCGCCGAAGGCGAAGCTCTGCCGGTCCTCCCAGGTTTCGGCGCCGTGCGGATGGGTGCCCACGGCAAGGTCGAGGTAGAGCCCGAGGTCCATGCCGGCGGCGCGGGCGCGCGACTGGGTTTCGGACAGGGCGCCCTCGGCCTTGTATTGCAGCCAGGCGTGGAAGCGCACGCGGTCGGCCATCTCGTGCGCCGCCGTGCGAACGGCCGCGCCTTTCGGATCGTGGTATTCCTCGGGCCAGCTGTCCCAGTAGGCGCCGAACTTCTCGGCCAGCGCTTCGTAGATGGCGAAGGACTGGAGCGCCTCGCCCTCGTGGGCAAGGTAGCGGTCGAAGGCATCGCCGGGCGGGGCGACGCGGTATTCTTCCTCGAGCGCGTGCATCCGGGCCGGGATTTCCTCGGGCAGGTTCAGCACCGGGCCCGGATCGTCGGCCTGCGCCGCGGTCGGCAGGTAGAAGGGCGAGAACCGCCGGCGGTGCGAGGGCGTGTAGGGGCTGAAGCCGCCGGGATTGGTCGGAAAGCCCGCATGGATAGGGTTCACGCCGAGAAAGGCGGCGCCCTGCGAGCCAAGCCCCTCGGCGAGCGCGGCAAGATCGTCGTAACTGCCAAGACCGCCCTGTGACGGCGGACGCAGGCAGGCAAGCGGCGCCATGAGGCCCCACATCGGGCGCGGCAGCGGCAGGCGCGCCGGCGCGGACAGAAGCCAGCAGCGCGCGCCGTCGGCTTCGAGCAGGTGTCGGCCAAGCGGCAGCGCCGGCAGCGCGCCGCGCCCCTCGAGCTCGGTGCCGTCCTCGCAGCGGATGCGCCAGCTCTGCGGAAGGTTCATGCCGCAGGGCTGGTCGGCCTCGCAGACGTGGTAGCGGGGCAGCGCCGGATCGGCTTCCGGAGCGTCACCGTCGCCAAGGCCCATCGCGGCAAGAAGCGCCGCCTTGGTCTCGTCCGATGCCACTTGAGTTTCGCCGAACAGGTCCTTGAATTCAGGGATGATTCCGGCTTTCAGGGCGCGTTCGTGAAGGGTCGGGTCGGTCATGCAGGCTCCTCGACGAGCGCGACGACGGAGTTCTCCGCCAGGGTGAGTTCCGGTCCGACGGGCTCGGCGGCCAGTTCGGGGCTCGCGGTGTCGACATGGCGCACCCAACGAAACCCCTCGGAGATCGGGGGCAGCGTGATCTGCACCGCCTCTCCGGCATTGAAGGCAAGGTAGATCGCCTCTTCGCGCTGCGCATAGCGCGGCGTGCCGCTGGCCATGCGAAATTCGGCGCAGAGCACGCTGAGGTGCCCATTGGTCCAGTCGGCCCGGGTCATCTCGGTGCCGTCCGGGCGCCACCAGAAAAGGTCGGGCACACCGTCGACCTTGCGCGGCTGCGAATGCAGGAAACGCTTCTGGCGCAGGATCGGATGCGCCTTTCGGAAGCCGATCAGCCAGCGGGTGAAGGCAAGGAATTCCTCGTCGGCGGAGTCCCAGTCGATCCAGCCGATCTCGTTGTCCTGCGCGTAGGCGTTGTTGTTGCCCGATTGCGAATTGCCGATCTCGTCGCCGCCGAGGATCATCGGAGTGCCCTGGCTGAGCAACAGTGTCGCCATCATGTTGCGACGGCGCCGGGCGCGCGCGGCGTTGATGGCCTCGTCATCGGTCGGACCCTCGACACCGAAGTTGTCCGAGTAGTTCTCGCCGTGGCCGTCGCGATTGTCCTCGCCGTTGGCTTCGTTGTGACGCTCGACGTAGGAGACGGTGTCGGCGAGCGTGAAACCATCATGGGCGGTCAGCAGGTTGACAGACGACGTCGCGCGCCGTCCGGAATGATCGAAAAGCCCGGCGGACCCGGTGATGCGATCCGCCAGAACCGGGACGTGGCCAAGATCGCCGCGCCAGAAGCGCCGGACGCCATCACGATACTTGTCGTTCCACTCCGAGAACGGCGGCGGAAAGCCACCCAGCTGGTAGCCTCCGGGACCGATGTCCCAGGGTTCCGCGATGAGCTTTTTATTCGAAAGAACAGGATCTTGGCGAACGGCCTTGAAAAACGCTGAATTACTATCGAAGCCAGTGGCGCCGCGCCCGAGCGTGGCACAGAGATCGAAGCGGAAGCCGTCGACCCCCATGGTCGTCGCCCAGTAACGCAGCGAGTCCATCACCATGCGCAGCACCATCGGATGCTCGAGGTCGAGCGTGTTGCCGGTGCCGGTGTCGTTCACGTAGTGGCGTTTGTCGTCCTGCAGCCGGTAGTAGGCGCGGTTGTCGAGCCCGCGAAAGCTCAGCGTCGGCCCGTTCCCGTCGCCCTCGCAGCTGTGGTTGTAGACGACGTCGAGAATGACCTCGATCCCGGCGGCATGCAGCCGGGCCACCATGTATTGGAACTCCCACAGACCGCCTTGGCCAAGGTAGCGCGGCTCTGGAGCGAAAAAGCCCAAAGTCTGGTATCCCCAGTAGTTTACGAGCCCTTTTTGAACCAGGAAACGGTCGTTCAGGAAGGCATGCACCGGCAACAGCTCGACCGCCGTCACGCCAAGCCCGACAAGGTGATCGATCACCGGGTCGGAGGCGAGGCCAAGAAAGCTGCCGGGGTGTTTCACGCCGGGAAAGCGCTGGGTGAGCCCCTTGACGTGCGCTTCGTATATGACGCTTTCCTCGAAGGGGGTGCCCGGTGCCGCGTGACGCTGGCCCCAGTCGAAGCTCGGGTCCTCGACCACGCATTTCGGCATGAATCGGGCGCTGTCTCGCGTGTCGGGCGCCTCGGCGCCGCCATAGAGCGCGTCATGCCAGGTGGGATGGCCGGTCAGCCGACGCGCATAAGGGTCGAGCAGCAGCTTCGCGGGGTTGAAGCGGTGGCCGTCCTTCGGCGCAAAGGCACCGTGAGCTCGAAAGCCGTAGTGCTGACCGGGGGTGAGCCCCGGCACGCGGCCATACCAGATGTCGCCGTCACGCTCGGGCAGCGGCAGCCGTGCGGTTTCGGTCCCGTTCTCGTCGAAGAGGCATAGATCGAGGGCTTCGGCATTCTCAGAGAAGACGGCGAAGTTGACCCCGTCGCCATCGAAAGAGGCCCCGAGCTCTGCGGGGTTTCCGGCCAAAATGACAGGGTCGCTCATTCAGCCTTGACCATCTCGGCGTAGAGCGCCGCGTAGGCGGCGGCGGATTGATCCCAGCCGACGGGTGCGGCCATGGCGTTCTTCATCATCTTCTTCCAGGTGGTCTGATCTTCGTAGAGTTTGACCAGCTTCATCAGCGATTGCGCAAGAGCCTGCGCGGTCACGGGGTGGAACTGGAGCCCGGTCGCGGCACCGGCTGCCAATCCAGCAGGCGATGCGTTGATGACCGTATCGGCCAACCCGCCCGTGAGCGCAACCAGCGGGAGCGTCCCGTGACGCAGCCCGTAAAGTTGCGTGAGCCCGCAGGGCTCGAAGCGGGACGGCACCAGAATGGCATCGCCGCCCGCGATCATGCGGCGTGCGAGCGCCTCGTCGTAGCCGATGGTGACCGCGACGCCCGGGTGCGCCTCGCGATAGTCGAGGAACGCCCGCTCAAGTTCGCGGTTGCCCGAACCGAGCAGGACGAGTTGGCCACCCCGATCCAGAAGTGCCGGCAGCGCCTGCAGGAGGATGTCGAGACCCTTCTGCTCGGTCAGGCGCGAGACCACCACGCAGACCGGGCCGGGCCAGTCGGGCAGGCCCATCTCGTCGCGCAGCGCGGCGCGGTGCTTGGCCTTGCCGGCCGGGGTCTTGTAGGGCGGTGTCCAAATCGCCTCGTCGATGCCGTTCAGGATGCCGACGAGATCTTCCTGCCGGGCGCGCAGCACGCCGTCGAGCCCCATGCCGAACTCTTCGGTCATGAGTTCCGAAGCGTAGGTCGGCGACACTGTGCCGAGCTTGTCCGAGTAGACAAGACCGGCCTTCAGGGCGCTGATATTGTTGTAGAACTCGTATCCGTTCTCGGTGAATTCCGAGTGCGGCAGGCCGAGCGTCGAGATCATCTCTGGCGGCGAAATGCCTTGGAAGGCGATGTTGTGGATCGTCATCAGCGAGGCGACGCGATCGCTGGCGCCCAGCTCGCGGAGGTAGAGCGGTGCCCAGCCGGACTGCCAGTCGTGGCAATGCATGACCTGTGGCATCCACCCCTCGATCCCCTCGGCGCAGATCATGGCCGCGGCGCTGGAGAGGGCGGCGAAGCGTTCGGCGTTGTCATCCCAGTCGCGACCGTGGCCATCGAGGTAGGGTCCGGCATCGCGGTCGAAGAGATGCGGCGCGTCCAGCGCGTAGAGCACCTGGTCGCCGAGCGCGCCGCGATAGACCCGTGCGAAGCCTCCGAAGAGGTTGTCCCATTCCGCCACCTTGCGGCGCCGGCCGACCGCCTGCATCACCGGGCGATAGCCGGGCACGAGGGTGCGCATCTCGACGCCCTGTGCCGCCAGTGCCCCCGGCAGGGCGCCGGCCACGTCGGCCAGCCCCCCGGTCTTGATCAGCGGCACGCATTCCGAGGCGACGGACAGCACACGGGTCATTTCTCGGCTTCCCTCCGGTCCAGCATCCGCTGGGTGATGAGCGTCACGCCACCGGGGCTGACGCGGAACCACCGGGCGTCTTCTTCCGGGTCCTCGCCCACGACGAGCCCCTCGGGGATGTGTACACCACGGTTTATGACGACGTTTTTAAGCCGCGCGTGTCGTGCCACGTTGACATAGGGCAGCGCCACCACGCGGTTGAGCGAGGCATAGGAGTTGGTGTGACACATGGTTGACAGCAGCGACTCGCGGATTTCCGTGCCCGAGACGATGCACCCCCCGGTGACCAGCGAGCTTACCGCCGAGCCACGCCGGTCTTCCTCGTCGTGGATGAACTTGGCGGGCGGCAGCAGCTCGGAGTAGGTCCAGATCGGCCAGTCTCGGTCCCACAGATCGAGATCCGGGGTGAAATCGGTAAGGTCGATGTTTGCCTTCCAGAAGGCGTCGATCGTGCCCACGTCACGCCAGTAGGCCGGTGCATCGGGCCGGGTGCGCACGCAGCTGTCCTCGAAGCGATGCGCCTGCGCGGTGCCCTTTTCGACGATCTCGGGGATCATGTCGTTGCCGAAGTCGTGGCTCGATGCCTCGTTGTCGAGATCCTCGAGCAGCCGCTCGCGGAGGAATTCCCATGTGAAGACGTAGATGCCCATCGACACGAGCGTCTTCTGCGGATCGTCCGGAAGACCCGGCGGGTCGGCGGGCTTCTCTAGGAACGAAGTGATCCGGTCCTTGCCGTCGACCGCCATGCAACCGAAGGCGCTGGCCTCGCCACGATCCACCGTCAGGCAGCCCACGGTCACGTCGGCATTCGTCTCGACGTGCTGGGCGATCATCGCCTCGTAGTCCATCTTGTAGATGTGATCGCCGGCGAGAATGACGATGTAGTCGATGTCGTAGCTGTCGATGATGTCGATGTTCTGCGCCACCGCGTCGACCGTGCCGCGATACCACATCCCCTCAGTGACCCGCTGCGAGGCGGGCAGGATGTCGAGGAACTCGTTGCGCTCGGAGCGGAAGAAGTTCCAGCCGCGCTGGCAGTGGCGGATCAGGCTGTGGGCCTTGTATTGCGTGGCGAGCGCAATCTTGCGGATGCCCGAGTTCAGCGCGTTCGACAGCGCGAAGTCGATGATCCGGGTTTTGCCGCCGAAGTAGACCGCCGGTTTTACCCGGCTGTTGGTCAGTTCGTGCAGGCGTGAGCCGCGCCCGCCGGCCAGGACGAAGGCCATGCTCCGTCCGGCAAGGCGCTGTTGTCTCCAAGGCATCTCTCATCCTCCTCGTCATGCTGGGGGGCCGCACCCCTCGCTGCGGCGGTCCCCGTGATGTGGCCCCGTCTGTCTTGTCAGCCCTCGTGCACCAGGTAGATGGCCGAGAGCGGTGGCAGCGTCACGTCGGCATAGGCGGGCTGGCCATGGTGCGTGCCGTCCTTCGCATCGACCCCCCCGTAGTTGCCGCGGTTGCCGCCGCCGTAGAGTTCGGAATCGCTGTTGAGCGCCTCGCGCCAGCGGCCCTTGGCGGGCATGCCCACGCGATACGAGCCGTGTTCCTGCGGTGTCATGTTGCAGATCACCACAACGTCCGGGTCGCCGTCGTTGCCGTGGCGGATCCACGCGAAGACCGAGTTGGTCTGGTCGTCGCCGATGATCCACTCGAAGCCGCTCTCGAAGCAGTCTCGTGCGTAAAGCGCCGGCGTGTCGCGGTAGAGCGTGTTGAGATCGCGCACCAGCGCCTGCATGCCCGCGTGCTGCGGGTTCGACAGGCAGTCCCAGTCGACCTGCGCGTCGTGGTTCCATTCGGAACGTTGTGCGAGCTCCTGGCCCATGAACAGCAGCTTCTTGCCCGGATGGCCCCACATGAAGCCGTAGTAGGCCCGGAGGTTGGCGAACTTCTCCCACTCGTTGCCGGGCATCTTGCCCAGCATCGAGCCCTTGCCGTGCACCACCTCGTCGTGGCTGATCGGCAGGATGAAGTTCTCGGAGAAGGCGTAGACCAGCCCGAAGGTCATCTTGTGGTGATGATGGGTGCGGTAGAGCGGGTCGGTCTTCATGTATTCGAGGGTGTCGTTCATCCACCCCATGTTCCACTTGAAGCCGAAGCCGAGCCCGCCCTGGTCCACCGGCTGCGAGACGCCGGGATAGGCGGTGCTTTCCTCGGCCACCGTCATGATGCCCGGGTTCTCGCCGTAGGACTCCGTGTTGACGCGGCGCAGCAGGTCTATGGCCTCGTAGTTCTCGCGGCCGCCGTCCTTGTTCGGCACCCACTCGCCGGGATTGCGCGAGTAGTCGCGGTAGAGCATCGAGGCGACCGCATCCACGCGCAGACCGTCGGCGTGGTATTCTTCGAGCCAGTAGAGCGCGTTGGCGGTCAGGAAGTTGGCAACCTCGGCGCGGCCGTAGTTGTAGATCAGCGTGTTCCAGTCGCGGTGGAAACCTTCGCGCGGGTCGGCGTGCTCGTAGAGCGCGGTGCCGTCGAACTTGCCCAGCCCGTGCGGGTCGGTGGGGAAGTGACCCGGCACCCAGTCGAGGATGATGCCGAGACCGGCGCGGTGCGCCGCGTTCACCAGGTCGCGGAATTCATGCGGCAGGCCACAGCGGATCGTCGGCGCAAACAGACCCACCGGCTGGTAGCCCCAGGAACCGTCGAAGGGGTATTCGCTGATCGGCAGAAGCTCGATGTGGGTGAACCCCATCTCGGTCACGTACTCGACCAGCTCCTGCGCCGCCTCGATGTAGGAGATCGGCCGGTTGTCGTTCTTGCGGCGCCACGAGGGCAGGTGCACCTCGTAGACCGAGATCGGGGCCTCGCGCTTCTGGGCCTCGGCGCGGGTGGTCATCCATGCGTCGTCGGACCAGCCGTAGCCGGTGATGTCGCGCACGATCGAGGCGTTGGCGGGCGGATGCTCGGACCCGAAGCCGACCGGGTCGGCCTTGAGCGGCTGGATGGTGCCGTCGGGGCCGACGATCTCGTAGCGGTAGATCGCGCCGTCGGTAACATTCGGGATGAAGATTTCCCACACGCCGGTGGCGCCACGGCGGCGCATGCTGTGGCGCAGCCCGTTCCACCAGTTGAACTCGCCCACCACCGAGACCCGCTGCGCGTTCGGGGCCCAGACGGCGAACTGCGTGCCCCAGCAGCCCTCGTGCTCGCGGATATGGGCGCCGAGCGCTTCCCACATGCGGTGGTGACGGCCTTCGCCCAGCAGGTATTCGTCAACCTCGCCCAGCACCGGTCCGAACCGGTAGGCGTCCTCGAACTCCCACTCGCTGCCCTGCGCGGCCCCCTTGAGGTGATACGGCGCATCGCCCGGAACCTTGCCGCGAAACACGCCCGGCGCATCCTGCACCGGGTCGAGCGGATGGCTCGTGCCGTCGATCACGGCCCACATCTGGTGCGCGCCGGGATCGAAGGCGGTCACATACTGGGTGTCATCCGCGAAATGCGGCCCCAGCAGCGCGAATGGATCGTCGTGATGCCCTTGGATCAGGCGTTGAAAGTCCGAAGCGGTGGGGTGCTTTGCATCTGTCATGCCTTGGACTTTAGTGCCTTCGACGCCGTCTGCAATGGCCGACGTCGAAGGTATTGCCGTACCGGCAAATCAGCCTTGCAAGAGGCTCTTGGCGTTCCAGATATCGTGCATGTAGCCGCGGATCGTGCGGTCCGACGAGAACCATCCCGAGCGGGCGGTGTTGAACGCTGCCATGCGGGCCCAGCCCTGCGTGTCCTTGAAGGCCGCGTCCACCTCGCGCTGTGCGCGCCAGTAGTCGGTGAAGTCCGAGCATACGAGGAAGTAGTCGGCGCCTTCGAGGTTGTCGGCGATGCCGCGGTAGCGGTCGGGCTCGGAGGGCGAGAAGCGGCCCTCGCGCACGGCCTTGAGCGCGGCGGCAAGGCGCGGGTCGGCCTCGATGGCCTTGCGGGCGTGGGATTCGACCGTGCGGCGCTCCATGACTTCCTCGGCTGTCATGCCGAAGAGGAAGAAGTTCTCGGCGCCGACGTGTTCGCGGATCTCGACGTTGGCCCCGTCGAGCGTACCGACGGTGGGCGCACCGTTCAGCGCGAACTTCATGTTGCCGGTGCCCGAGGCTTCCTTGCCGGCGGTGGAGATCTGCTCGGAAAGGTCCGCTGCAGGAACGAGCCGCTCGGCCAGCGTCACGTTGTAGTTCGGCAGGAAGGCAATCTTGAGATACTTGTTGGTCACCGGGTCGGCGTTGATCACCGTGGCGGCGTCGTTGATGAGCCGGATGATGTCCTTGGCGAAGAAGTAGCCCGGCGCGGCCTTGCCGGCGAAAAGCTTGAGACGCGGCGTCCAGCCGGCATCGGGGTTCTCGCGGATCTCCTGCCAGTGGGCAATCGCCTCGAGGATGTTGAGGTGCTGGCGCTTGTACTCGTGCATCCGCTTGATCTGCACGTCGAAGAGCATATCGGGATCGGCGTGCAGCCCGTAGGTCTGGCCCATCCAGTTCGACAGCTCGACCTTGTTCTCGCGCTTCACCTGCGCGTAGCGGTCGAGCCACGCGCTGTCCTGGATGTGCGGCTCGAGCCGCTCGAGCTGCTCGAGGTCGTCCACCCAGCTCTCGCCGATGGACTCGGTGATGAGCCCTGCGAGGGCGGGGTTGCAGGCCAGCAGCCAGCGGCGCGGCGTGACGCCGTTCGTCTCGTTGACGATGCGGTCGGGGTGCAGGCGGTGCAGCTCCTCGAAGACGGTGGTCTTCATCAGCTCGGTGTGCAGCGCCGAGACGCCGTTCACGTGGTGCGCCATCACGAAGGACAGCTGGCCCATCTTGACCTGGTGGTCGGCGCGCATCGACTGCGTGCGGCTCGGGTTCTTCTGGGCGTGGGTGTAGTCGATCTGGTCGATCAGCTGGATGTGGCGCGGCAGAAGCCGGCCGAAGAGAGACTCGTCCCAGCTTTCCAGCGCCTCGGGCAGCAGCGTGTGGTTGGTGTAGGACAGCGTCCCGCGCGCGATCTCGACCGCGTCATCGAAGGGCAGGCCGCGCTCGTCGTGCAGGATGCGCACCAGCTCGGGGCCGGCGATCGCCGGGTGGGTGTCGTTGAGCTGGATCGCCACCTTCTCGGGCAGCTTGCGGATGTCTCCGAACTGGTTGTCGAAGCGGCGCAGGATGTCGCGCAGCGCGGCCCCGGTGAGGAAGTATTCCTGCTTGAGCCGCAGCTCCTTGCCCTGCTCCGTGGTATCGTCGGGGTAAAGCACGCGGCTGATCGTCCGCGCCAGCGCCTCCGGCGCGGCCGCACGGGCGTAATCGCCGTGATTGAAGGCGTCGAGGTCGAACGGGTGGATCGCCCGGCCGGACCAGAGCCGCAGCGTATTGGCCCAGCGGCCCTTCCAGCCGACGATCGGCGTGTCGAATGCCTCGGCCTCGACCTCTTCGGCGGGATGCCAGCGCACCGTCTCGCCGTGATTGGTCACATGGCCGCCGAAGCCGATGCGGTAGCGCACCTCGGGGCGTTCAAATTCCCACGCGTGGCGCTGGCTAAGCCAGAGCTCGGGCTGCTCGATCTGCCGGCCGTCGACGAAGCTCTGCCGGAACAGGCCGTGTTCATAGCGGATGCCGTAGCCGTGCGCGGGGCAGCCGATGGTCGACAAGCTTTCGAGGAAGCAGGCGGCAAGCCTGCCCAGTCCGCCGTTGCCCAGCGCCGCGTCGGGTTCGTCGGCGAGCACCTCGTGGTAGTCCTTCGAGAATTCAGCCAGCGCGGATTTCGCCTCGTCCACCAGCTCGAGGTTGACGATACCGTCCTCGAGCAGGCGCCCGATCAGGAACTCCATCGACAGGTAGTAAACGCGCTTCGCGCCGGTGTCATAGGTCGTGCCGGTCGCCTTGAACCACGCGTCGACGATCCGGTCGCGAACGGCGTAGGACAGCGCCATGCGCCAGTCCTCGAGAATGGCATGCTCCGGATCCTTGCCGAAGGAGTAGGTCAGATGGCGCAGAATGGCGTCGCGAAGAGGCGGTGTTTTCATCTGGATCATGACTTTTTTCTCGCTCGATAGGTGTCCGGTCACCCGGGGCGCGCTGGCCCCGCGTGTTACGGCTATCAACATTCCCTCGGGTCAAAAGGCAATAGCGGGGGTGGTCTACCCCGGGATTTGCGACTGTTCGGTTAAGTGACACGCACAACCGGTAAGCGCCGCGTAGTCGTCGGTGACAAGATGAACCGGGAACTGGTCCATGAACACGCTGAAGCGGCCCTTGTCGCGGAAGCCCTCGCGGAAGCCGCAGTTCAGAAGGTGCGGGCCGAAATGCCGGGCGACGCCACCGATCAGGTAGATGCCGCCGAAGGGCAGGGTGATCAGTGCCAGGTCGCCGCAGACCCGGCCAAGCAGGCGGGAGAACATCTCCACGGTGTTGGCCGCGCGATCATGACCTTCTTCCATGAGCTGCATGATCTCGGCAGCGTCGCGGGGATCCTCGATGCCGTCCTCGTCGCAGAGCCAGTTCCAGATCCGCTCGAACCCGCGGCCCGAAAGGAAATGTTCGACCCCGGCACCGTCATGCTTGCGCGAGACGTACTGGAAGAGCCGCAGCTCGTCGTCCGAGCGCAGCGCCATCGTCGCATGGCCAGCTTCGGACGGCGGAACCAGTGTCCGGTCACCGAGCCGGTAGACTGGGGCTGCGTTCATGCCCGTGCCGACGCCAACCACGAGCCGCGCGGCCTGCGGGCTGGCCTCGAGCCCGGGCAGGATCTCGGTGAGGTTGTCCTTGGAGATGTGGCCGAGCGCATGGCCCTGCGCCTGCAGGTCGTTGAGCACTGCCAGCGTCTCGGCGCCGGTGGCCTCGTGCAGGATCTCGCGATTGACCTCCCACGCGAGGTTGGTGAGCCAGCCGGCGCTGTCGCGCACCGGGCCCGCCATCGCGACGCAGGCGGCGCGGGGGGCCACGTCCTCTCGCCTGAGGTAGTCGCGCAGCACGTCGCCGATGCCGGCATGGTCGGCATTGGAGTAGCGCCGCACCGAATGTTCGAGCACCTTGGACCCGCGCGCCAGGGCGACGCGGGTGTTCGTGCCGCCGATGTCCGCCAGGACCGCATCCACCGTCTTGCTCATGCCTTGCTCTCCGTCAACGCTTGTTGGAGAGCGTGGTAGGAGGCTTTCGGCGTGCGCGCAAGCGTGTCGAAATCGACATGAACAAGCCCGAAGCGCTTGTCGTATCCGAAGCTCCATTCGTAGTTGTCGAGCAGCGACCAGAGGAAATAGCCCTTCACCGGAACACCGCGGGCGATGGCGCGGCGCACCTCGGCGAGATGGGATTCGATGTAGGCGATGCGGTGCGGGTCCTCGACCTCGCCGGCGACCGGATCGTCATGCGAGGCCATGCCGTTCTCGGTGACGTAGATCGGCAGCTCGCCGGTGTATTCGGTCGCCGTGCGTTCGAGGAACTGCAACAGCCCCTCGGGGTAGATTTCCCAGTCCATGTAGGTCTTGGGCAGGATGCCGCGCACCTCGTCGATCGCGGGCCACGGGCCCGTGCCGGGGGCAAGCACCTTGCGCGTGTAGTAGTTGATCCCGCACCAGTCGAGCGGCTGCGAGATGAGCGGCATGTCGTCCTGCCAGTTCGCGGGCAGGTGCGGCTCGAGCCCCTCGAGCACGATCTCGGGGTATTCGCCGCGAAAGACGCCGCCCATGAACCAGCGGTTGTAGAGACCATCGTAGCGGGCGGCCGCGGCGCGGGCACCCTCGCTGTCGTCGGCGGGATGGGCCCATTCGAGGTTGAAGACCCCGCCGAGCCCATTCATCCCGAGCCCGCGCATGACCTCGGTCGCGCGGCCGTGGGCAAGCAGCACGTGGTGCATCGCCCGGGCGGCGGCGCGGATGTCACGGATGCCCGGCGCCTGCCCGCCGAGGAAATGCGACAGCCATGCCACGCACCACGGCTCGTTGATCGGCGCGACGGTATCCACGCGGTCGCCGATCCGTTTCATGGCGACCTCGGTGAAGTCCCCGAACCATTGCGCGATGTCGCGGTTGCGCCAGCCCCCGAGGTCGGCGAGCGCCGAGGGCAACTCCCAGTGGTAGAGCGTGGCATAGGGGGACAGCCCGCGTTCGAGCATCGCGTCGACGAGCCGGTCGTAGAAGTCGAGCCCTTCGGCATTCACTGCACCGCGCCCCTCGGGCAGCACGCGGGCCCAGGAGATCGAGAAGCGGTAGGCGTCGAAGCCCGCGTTCGCCACGAGGTCGAGATCCTCGGCGTAGCGGTGATAGTGGTCGCAGGCGATGTCGCCGTTCTCGGCGCGCACGACGTTGCCGGGCGTGTCGGCGAAGTCGTCCCAGTGGGTGCGGCCGGCGCCGCCGAAGGAATGGCCTTCGATCTGGTAGCTCGAGGTGGCTGTTCCGAAGATGAAATCTTCGGGAAAATCCTTGCGTGACAGGAGCATGTGAATTGATCCTAGGTCTGTTTCGGGGCGGGCCCGGTCGAGCCGCCGATGATCAGTTGTGCCTCCATGAGGTGCGTTTCCGGAGGCTGGTCGGGTGCGGAGATCTGCCGGAGCAACATCTCGGCCGCGATCCGCCCCGCCTCGCGGACCGGCGAGCGGGTCGCGGTGAAGATCGGGACGTCGCGCCCGTTCGAGAGGTAGCTGAAGTCGTCGTCATGCGTGATGACCGACACGTCGCGGCCCATCTCGAGACCGGCCTCGTGGATGGCGCGACGCACGCCGATCGCGGTGATGAGCGAGGACGAGAGGATCGCTGTGGGCGGCTCGGGCAGGGAGAGCAGCCGCGTCGTCGCCTTGTAGCCGTAGGGCTCGGTCATTTCTTCGCTGAACATCAGCGCCGGGTCGCACGCGATGCCGCGTTCCTGCAGCGCATCCTTGTATCCGAGCCGCCTTCGGTGGGCGAAGTCCATGAACTCGAGGCCGTTGAGCAACGCGATGCGCTTATGCCCGAGATCGAGCAGGAAGGCCGTGGCGCGCCGGAACGCCCGCGCACTGTTCATGTCGACCCAGGAATACGGCTCGTCGAGGTCCGACGCCCGACCATGCACCACGAAGGGCATGTCGAGCCCCGTCAGGAAGGGGATCCGCCCGTCGGCCATCTTGGGGCCATGCACGATGATTCCATCGACGTGCCCCTTGGCCTTGAGACGGCGGTAGTTGTCGGCCTCGTCCTCGTCGCCGGTCATCGAGAGCGTCATGTCGTAGCCGGCCTTGAGGTAGGTCTCGGAGGCCCCGGCGACGAAATCGCCGAACACCGGGTTCATCATCTCGTGCCGCTTGGACACGGGAATCACGTGGCCGATGGCCATGGCGCGCCCGGTGGCGAGCCCCTTGGCGCGCTGATTGGGGGCATAGTTGAGGCGCTGCGCGGCCTCGACAACCCGCTGGCGGGTGGCTTCGCTCACCTCGGGGTAGCCGTTCAGCGCACGGCTGACGGTGGTCTGAGACAGGCCGAGATGTGCGGCGAGCATCTTGAGGTTCATCACTCCCCCCGTCCCCTCCAAAGCGCTTCGGGTATTTTCCAGCCTAACCGCAAACCGACCCCGGCGGAAAGATGTTTTCTGCGCGCCTTGAAAAGCTGCAGTGCGGCGCTAAAACTGTCGCAAACTATGGCGTTTCGCAATTGACATGGGAGGTCAAACGCGGGACGGTAAATTATCTTCAAAGCGCTTTGATCGACTCGTGTCAAAGCGACGAACGCGCGGGCTGTTTCCGCGACAATCGGGAGGACGATCTTTCATGACATTTCGCACCAAGCGCCACATTCTTTGCGGCACGGCGGCGCTCGCGCTGACGGCCGGGGCGGTCCAGGCACAGGACATGCCGTTCCCGGTGGGCGAGGGCGGCTTTCACTGGGACGGCTACAACAGCTTCGCGGAAAGCCACGACCTGAGCGGTGAGACCATCGAGATCACCGGCCCGTGGACCGGCTACGAGAAGGACAAGGTGGACATCATGTTCCGCTACTTCGAGGAGGCCACCGGCGCCGAGGTGAACTATTCCGGTTCCGACAGCTTCGAGCAGGACATCGTGATCTCGGCCCGTGCGGGCACGGCCCCCAACCTCGCGGTGTTCCCGCAGCCGGGGCTGGCCGCCGACATGGCGAAACAGGGTTACCTGACACCGCTGCCGGATGGCACCTCCGACTGGATTGCCGAGAACTACGCCGCCGGCGTCAGCTGGGTCGACCTCGCCACCTACGAGGGCGAGGACGGCGAAGAGCATCTCTACGGCCAGTTCTACCGCGTCGACCTCAAGTCGCTGGTCTGGTATTCGCCGATCGCCTTCGACGAGATGGGCTACGAGATCCCCGAGAGCATGGAAGAGCTCAAGGAACTGACCGAGCAGATCGTCGACGACGGCGGCACGCCGTGGTGCATCGGTCTCGGCTCGGGCGCGGCGACCGGCTGGCCCGCGACCGACTGGGTCGAGGATCTCATGCTGCGCACGCAGGAGCCGCAGGTCTACGACCAGTGGGTGAGCAACGAGATCCCCTTCGACGATCCGGCCGTGGTCGGCGCCATCGATGAATTCGGCTGGTTCGTGCGCAACGACGATTTCGTGCAGGGTGGCGCGCAATCGGCCGCGACGACGGATTTCCGCGACAGCCCCTCGGGCCTCTTCAGCGTTCCGCCGGAGTGCTACATGCACCGTCAGGCAAGCTTCATCCCGGCCTTCTTCCCGGAGGATGCCGAGCTTGGCGACAACGTCGACTTCTTCTACTTCCCGGCCTACGAGGACAAGGATCTCGGCAAGCCGGTGCTTGGTGCGGGCACGCTGTTCTCGATCACCAACCCGTCGGAGGCCACCAACGTCATGCTCGAGTGGCTGAAACTGCCGATCGCGCATGAGCTGTGGATGGCACAGGACGGCTTCCTCACCGCGCATGCAGGCGTCAATCTCGATGTCTACGCCACCGACGCGCAGCGCGCGATGGGCGAGATCATCAGCGAGGCAACGACCTTCCGCTACGATGCCTCGGACCTGATGCCCGCCGAGATCGGCGCGGGCGCCTTCTGGACCGGCATGGTCGACTACGTCACCGGCACCCCGGCCGAGCAGGTTGCCGAGACCGTTCAGAGCCGCTGGGACACGCTCCAGTAACGGCTCCGGCGAGAACCAGGATCCCCGCGCCCGGTCGGCGCGGGGACGACCAGACGACAAGGGCGAGAGCGCGAGGAGGCGCAGGGCATGTCACCGATCCTTCAGGGCATCCTGACCATCATCATCGGGGTCGGCGGGTGCGTGGGGTATTTCTTCCTCTCGAACCTCATTCTCGACCGCTTCATCTTCCCGCCGCGCAGCAATGACCAGGGCCGCAACATCGCCCGGGCGACCGCCGTGCGGCCGTGGCTGTTCCTGCTGCCGGCGATGCTGGCGCTCGGTCTCTACCTCGTCTACCCGGTGATCGGCAGCTTCATCCGGTCGCTCTACAACCGGTCCGGCAACACCTTCATCGGGCTCGACAACTACATTCAAATGTTCGGCGAGCATGGCTTTCGCGTGGCGCTGTTCAACAACTTCCTCTGGATCCTCTTCGTGCCCGCCGCGGCGACCTTCTTCGGCCTGCTGGTGGCGCAGCTCACCGACCGGCTGAACTGGGGCAGCATCGCCAAGTCGCTGATATTCATGCCGATGGCGATCAGCTTCGTCGGCGCCTCGCTGATCTGGAAATTCGTCTACGCCAACGACCCCGACATCGGCATCATCAACGCGATCCGGGACTACTTCGGCGCGCAGCCAATCGACCCGATGCAGATTCCGTTCTGGAACAACTTCTTCATCATGCTGATCATGGTCTGGATGCAGACCGGCTTTGCCATGGTGATCCTGTCGGCGGCGCTGCGCGGCATTCCCGACGAGACGGTCGAGGCCGCGATCATCGACGGCGCCAACCCGTTCCAGCTGTTCTTCCGCATCAAGGTGCCGCAGATCGCGGGCACCATCGTGGTGGTCTGGACCACGATCACCTTCCTGACGCTGAAGATCTTCGACATCGTCTACACGATGACCGGCGGCAACTTCGACACCGAGATCCTGCCCAGCTACATGATGGACTACATGTTCCGGGACGACGGGCGGGCCACCGCCGTGGCCTTCGTCATCATGCTGATCGTGACCCCGGTGATGATCTACAACATTCGCCAGGCGAAGCGGGAGGTCTGAGATGGACAATATTGCCGGGAAGAAATCCTCGCTGACCATCGTCACCCATCTTGCGGTGCTGGCGCTGGTGGTGATCTGGCTGATCCCCACCGTTGGACTTCTGGTCTCGTCCTTCCGCGACCGCGAGCAGATCTCGGAAACCGGCTGGTGGGCCGCGATGTTCCCGGTCGAGCAGGCGGTGCGTATCCGCCCCGAGGCAGACGGCGCCACGATGGACGGCGACTACGGCGTGCTCACCGGCAACCTCTTCTCGGGCGGCTCGGGCGAGGTGGCGGGCTTCGGCCTCATCGGGCGCGACCCCGGCGCCGCCGAACCGGGCCAGACCTATGCCTGGTACGAGGTGCAGGTCACCGACGAGAACGGCGAACCCGATGACGAGCGCATCGAGATTTCCTACCCGTCCGACGGCGAACCGGAGTTCCCGACAGAGACCGAGGACGGTCTGCCGATCACCCCCGATACCGCCGTGCTGCAGCGCTCGCTCACCGTGGCCGAGAACGGCGATTTCACCTATCGCGACGAGGGCGAGATCAGCCGCGCGCCGTCGATCTACATCGTGACCGAGCAGCCGCCCGACTTCGGCCTGCAGAACTACCGGCAGATCCTGACCTCGGACGGGATGGACCGGGCCTTCATCAACACGCTCACGGTGACGGTGCCGGCGACGGTCATCCCGATCCTGATCGCGGCCTTCGCGGCCTACGCGCTGGCATGGATGGAGTTCCCCGGCCGCGGCTGGCTGGTCGCCGCCGTGGTGGGCCTGCTGGTCGTGCCGCTGCAGCTCGCGCTGGTGCCGATGCTGAAGCTGCACCAGACCATCGGCATCGGGCAGAGCTTTCTCGGCATCTGGTTCGCGCATACCGGCTTCGGCCTGCCGCTCGCGGTCTACCTGTTGCGCAACTACATGATCGGCCTGCCGCGTGACATCATCGAAAGCGCCAAGGTCGACGGGGCCACCGACTTCCAGGTCTTCACCAAGATCGTCCTGCCGCTGTCGTTCCCGGCGCTTGCCTCCTTCGCCATCTTCCAGTTCCTCTGGACCTGGAACGACCTGCTCGTCGCCAAGGTCTTCCTCCCGGCCAATGCCGACAGCTGGGTGATGACGGTCAAGATCGCCGACGACCTTCTCGGCTCGCGCGGTGGCGACTGGGGCATCCTCGCGGCGGCGGCCTTCGTGTCGATCGCGGTGCCGCTGCTGGTCTTCTTCGCAATGCAGAAATACCTCGTGCGCGGCCTGCTGGCCGGCTCGGTAAAGTAAAGGATCTCTCCCCACATGACCGAAGTGCCGGACATGAACCCGAAACGATACCTCAAGAAAGACCCGGATTGGTGGCGCGGAGCGGTGATCTACCAGATTTACCCGCGTAGTTTCCAGGACAGCAACGGTGACGGCGTCGGCGACCTGCTGGGCATCGCCCAGAGGCTTCCCTACGTCGCCTCGCTGGGCGTCGACGCAGTCTGGATCTCGCCGTTCTTCCGCTCGCCCATGCATGACTTCGGTTACGACGTCAGCGACTATTGCGACGTCGACCCGATGTTCGGCAGCCTGGCGGACTTCGACGTCGTGATCGAGACCGCGCACATGCTGGGTCTCAAGGTGCTCATGGACCTCGTGATCTCGCACAGTTCGATCGAGCACCCTTGGTTCAAGGAAAGCCGCTCGTCGAAGGACAATCCGCGCGCGAACTGGTATGTCTGGGCCGACGCCAAGCCGGACGGAACGCCGCCCAACAACTGGTTGTCGATCTTCGGCGGATCGTCCTGGCAATGGGACCCGACCCGGTGCCAGTACTACCTGCACAACTTCCTGTCCGACCAACCGGACATGAACTTCCACGAGCCCGCCCTGCAGGACGCGCTGCTCGACGTGGCGAAGTTCTGGCTGGACCACGGTGTGGACGGTTTCCGGCTCGACACGGTGAACTTCTACACCCACGACAAGGAATTGCGCGACAACCCGGCACTTGCCCCGGAAGAGCGCAATCCGATCACCGCACCGGCGGTGAACCCCTACACCTGGCAGAACCACCTCTACGACAAGACCCAGCCCGAGAACCTCGACTTTCTCGCGCGGCTGCGCACGCTGATGAACCGGTACGACGCCGCCGCCGTCGGCGAAATCGGCGAGGATCAACGCGGACTGGAGGTGCTGGGCGACTACACGCGGGGCGACAAGTACCTGCACATGTCCTATGCCTTCGAACTGCTGTCCGACCATGCGCCGACAGCGCCCTACATCAAGACCGTCATGGACGACATGGAGGAGAAGGCGCCGGGCGGCTGGGCCTGCTGGGCCTTCTCGAACCACGACGTGGTGCGCCACATCAGCCGCTGGAACATCAGCGAGCAAGCGGCCCGGCTCTACATGACGCTGATGATGTGCCTGCGCGGATCGGCCTGCCTCTACCAGGGGGAGGAGTTGGGCCTGCCCGAGGCAGAGGTGGCCTTCGAGGATCTGCAGGACCCCTACGGCAAACGCTTCTGGCCGGCGTTCAAGGGCCGCGACGGGTCGCGCACGCCGATGGTCTGGGAGCCGGACACGCTCAACGGCGGCTTCAGCGAGAGCATGCGGCCATGGTTGCCGATCAGCCACGCGCATCTCGGCCGCACGGTGGCGACGCAGGAAAAGGATCCGCTGGCGATCCTGCACCATTACCGCCGGGCGATCTCGTTCCGGCACAATCATCCGGCGCTGATGAAGGGGGAGATCAGCGAGGTGAAATGCATCGGCACGGTGCTGACCTTCCATCGCTGTCTCGATGACGAGGAGCTGTTCTGCGGCTTCAACATCGGTGACGAGCCGGTGACGATCGACGCGCCCGAGGGGCGCTGGCACCAGGTGGGCGGAGAGCTGGGGTCGGCCGGGCCGCTGCCGGACGGCAAGCTGCATTTCGGGCGCTGGCAGCCCGTGCTGGCACTGAAGATGTGATGCGGGGGAGAGGACGCAAATGGCCGATCTGAAACTGAGCGATGTAGGCAAGACCTACGGCGGCGCGGTCGAGGTGCTCAAGCACATCGACCTCGACATCAAGGCGGGCGAGCTGATCGTCTTCGTGGGACCCTCGGGCTGCGGCAAGTCCACGCTGCTGCGGATGATCGCGGGGCTCGAGAAGATCTCGGCGGGCACGCTCGAGATCGACGGGCAGCGCGTCAACGACGTGCCGCCGGCGCAGCGTGGCATCGCCATGGTGTTCCAGAGCTACGCGCTTTATCCGCACATGACGGTGCGCGACAACATGGCCTTTGCGTTGCAGATCGCGAAGAAGTCGAAGGAGGAGATCGAGGAGTCGGTGCAGCGGGCGGCGAAGATGCTGCAACTTACCGATTACCTCGACCGCCTGCCGAAGGCGCTGTCGGGCGGTCAGCGCCAGCGGGTCGCCATCGGCCGGGCCATCGTGCGCGATCCCAAGGTCTACCTCTTCGACGAGCCGCTCTCGAACCTCGACGCGGCGCTGCGCGTGGCGACCAGGATCGAGATCGCGCAGCTCAAGGAGAAGATGCCCGACCGCACGATGATCTACGTCACCCACGACCAGGTCGAGGCGATGACGCTCGCCGACCGGATCGTGGTGCTGGCCAACAAGGGGATCGCGCAGGTGGGCTCGCCGCTCGAGCTCTACGAGACGCCGAACTCGGAGTTCGTGGCGCAGTTCATCGGCTCGCCTGCCATGAACCTGATGCCCGGCGAGATCACCGGCACCGGCGAGCGCACGACGGTGAAGCTCGAGCAGGGCGGCACGGCGGTCTCCGAGGTGCCGACCAGGGAGACGGACCGGGGGCTGAAGGTCAATGTCGGCATCCGGCCGGAGGATTTCGTGATGGCCGAAGGCGAGGCCGCCTACAGCGGCACCGTCGCGTTGACCGAGGCGCTCGGCGAGGTGACGCTGCTCCACTTCGAACCGGAGACCGGCGCCCCCGAGGGGCTGGTCGCGAAGCTGCCGGGCATCCACCGCGGTCTGCGCGGCACCGAGGTGCGGCTGGGTGCGGAGCCGTCGAAGGTGCATCTTTTCGCGAACGGGCAGTCGTTGCGCTACCGCTAGGTCCGGGCCGCTGCGGAGGTTAGACCTCGCGCGGTCCGCGTGGATGGCAATCGTGGGCGGGGGCTCTGCCCCCGTCCGCGCCTGTGCGCGGACTCCCCCGAGGGTATTTTCGAAGAGAAGAAGGACGGGCGTTGCGCGTGGTGGCGAAGCCCGTCGCCGCGCCGCCACGGTCAGCCGGTGCTGTCCTCGATGGTGAGCGCCTCGGCCGTCATCCGGTCGGGGAATGGGCCGGCGATGCGGCGGCCGGACACGCTGAGACGGGTGCCAGGTGCGAGCGTCTCCGGGCGGCGGTCGCGCAGGGTGACGATCCACTCGGTGCCGTCGTCGGTCACGAGCAGGATGTCGTCGGGCCCCTCGGTGCGCCTGTGCAGCAGGGTGCCGCTGATCTCGATCCTCGGGCGCCGCAGGTGCGACGCGCGGGCGCCACCCGCGATCAAGGTGCCGGCGCCAAGAACCCCGGCGATCATTTCCCTGCGCGTGAACCTCATCCTGCCGCTCCACCTGGTGTCCTTTCGGAAAAGTTAGGCGAAGCGGGCAGGGCTCGGATCACACGCTTTCGTGATCGGCGGATCAGCGCTCGATTTGACCGCCGGCGCGCTGCCAGTGCGCGAGGCCGCCGATGTTGTGGACATCGCCGTGACCGAAGCGGCGCAATGTCTTGGCGGCCATGGCGGAGCGGGCGCCGCTGGCGCAGTAGAGCGCGATCGGCTTGCCGGTGCCGAGCTCTGGCAGGTACTCCGGACTGCGGGGATCGCAGCGCATGGCGAGGGGCGCCATGGGCACGTGCAGCGCACCCTTTGCCTTGCCGGTCGCGGCGACCTCGGCGCCATCGCGGATGTCGAGGACCACGACGTCGCCGTCCCGCGATTTGTCGACGGCATCGCGGGCGGTCATCTCGGTGGGTCGGTGGCGGGAGAGGAAGGCGAACATCGGGGCGTCTCCGTGACTTTTGCCCAAGCGATATACATTCATAATGGCGAATGTAAAGTCGTCGTGGTAAAGTTCCCGCTATGTTCTTCATTTGAGATTGGCGAAACGCCGCGCTTCGCCTATGTAACGGGCAACCCCGTCCGGAGGCCCCATGCCCGAGCTGAAGCAGATCGAAGTGCGCGGCGCGCGCGAACACAACCTGAAATCCATCGACGTGGACATTCCCCGCGACGAGCTGGTGGTGATCACCGGCCTGTCGGGCTCGGGGAAGTCCTCGCTTGCCTTCGACACGATCTATGCCGAGGGACAGCGCCGCTACGTCGAGAGCCTGTCGGCCTACGCGCGGCAGTTCCTCGACATGATGGAGAAGCCCGACGTCGACCAGATCTCGGGTCTCTCCCCGGCGATCTCGATCGAGCAGAAGACGACCTCGAAGAACCCGCGCTCGACCGTGGGCACGGTGACGGAGATCTACGATTATCTCCGCCTGCTCTTCGCCCGGGTCGGCACGCCCTATTCGCCGGCAACCGGCCTGCCGATCGAGGCGCAGCAGGTGCAGGACATGGTCGACCGGGTGATGGCCCTCGAGGAGGGGACACGCGGCTACTTGCTCGCGCCGATGATCCGCGACCGGAAGGGCGAGTACAAGAAAGAGATGCTGGAGCTGCGCAAGCAGGGATTCCAGCGGGTCAAGGTCGACGGGCAGTTCTACGAGCTCGACGAGCCGCCGACGCTCGACAAGAAATTCCGCCACGACATCGACGTGGTGGTCGACCGGATCGTCGTGCGCGAGGGGCTGGAGACGCGGCTTGCAGACAGTTTCCGCACGGCGCTCGACCTTGCCGACGGGATCGCGGTGCTGGAAACGGCCCCGCGCGAGGGCGAAGGCGAGCCGGAGCGCATCACCTTCTCCGAGAAATTCGCCTGCCCGGTGAGCGGCTTCACCATCCCCGAGATCGAGCCGCGGCTGTTCTCGTTCAACGCGCCCTTCGGGGCCTGCCCGGAGTGCGACGGCCTCGGGGTCGAACTGTTCTTCGACGAGCGGCTGGTGGTGCCTGACGCGACGCTCAAGGTTTCGGACGGGGCCATCGCGCCGTGGCGCAAGGGCAAGTCGCCGTATTTTCTTCAGACCATCGAGAGCATCGCGAAGCACTACGAGTTCAACCGCAACGAGCGCTGGAAGGATCTGCCGAAGCACGTTCAGCAGGTCTTCCTGCACGGCTCGGGCGACGAGGAGATCCAGTTCCGCTACGACGAGGGTGGTCGCGTCTACCAGGTCAGCCGGGTGTTCGAGGGCGTGATCCCCAACATGGAGCGGCGCTACCGCGAGACGGACTCGAGCTGGGTGCGCGAGGAATTCGAGCGCTACCAGAACAACCGGCCCTGCGGGACCTGCGGTGGCTACCGGCTGCGCGAGGAAGCGCTGGCGGTGCGCATCGGCGATCTGCACATCGGCCAGGTGGTCGAGATGTCGATCAAGGAAGCCTACGCCTGGATCGACACGGTGCCCGGCGCGCTGACCAACCAGAAGAACGAGATCGCCCGCGCAATCCTCAAGGAGATCCGCGAGCGGCTCGGGTTCCTCAACAACGTCGGGCTCGAGTATCTCACCATGTCGCGGGCGGCCGGCACGCTGTCGGGCGGCGAGAGCCAGCGCATCCGGCTGGCCTCCCAGATCGGCTCGGGGCTGACGGGGGTGCTCTACGTCCTCGACGAGCCGTCGATCGGCCTGCACCAGCGCGACAACGACCGGCTGATCGGCACGCTGAAATCGCTGCGCGACCAGGGCAACACGGTGATCGTGGTCGAGCATGACGAGGACATGATCCGCCAGGCCGACTATGTCTTCGATATCGGCCCCGGGGCCGGGGTGCATGGCGGGCAGGTGGTGAGCCACGGCACGCCGCAGGCCATTGCCGACGACCCGGCGAGCCTCACCGGCCAGTATCTTGCCGGCACGCGCGAGATCGCGGTGCCGAAGACGCGCCGCAAGGGCAACCGCAAGAAGCTCAAGGTCGTGAAGGCCACCGGCAACAACCTCAAGGAGGTGACCGCCGACTTCCCTCTCGGCAAGTTCATCTGCGTGACCGGCGTTTCGGGCGGCGGCAAGTCGACCCTGACCATCGAGACGCTCTACAAGAACGCCGCGATGAAGCTCAACGGCGCGCGCGAGACGCCTGCGCCCTGCGAGACGATCCGCGGCTTCGAGCATCTCGACAAGGTCATCGACATCGACCAGCGGCCGATCGGCCGCACGCCGCGCTCGAACCCGGCGACCTACACCGGGGCCTTCACGCCGATCCGCGACTGGTTCGCGGGGCTGCCCGAGGCCAAGGCGCGCGGCTACAAGCCCGGGCGGTTCTCGTTCAACGTGAAGGGCGGCCGCTGCGAGGCCTGCCAGGGCGACGGTGTCATCAAGATCGAGATGCACTTCCTGCCCGACGTCTACGTCGAGTGCGAGACCTGCAAGGGCGCGCGCTACAACCGCGAGACGCTCGAGATCAAGTTCAAGGGCAAGTCCATCGCCGATGTGCTCGACATGACCGTCGAGGAGGCGCAGGACTTCTTCCAGGCGGTTCCGAGCATCCGCGAGAAGATGGATGCGCTGATGCGCGTGGGGCTGGGCTACGTGAAGGTGGGCCAGCAGGCGACGACCCTCTCGGGCGGCGAGGCGCAGCGGGTGAAATTGTCCAAGGAGCTGGCGAAACGCTCGACCGGGCGGACGCTCTATATCCTCGACGAGCCGACCACCGGCCTGCACTTCGAGGACGTCCGCAAGCTGCTCGAGGTGCTGCACGAGCTGGTCGAGGCCGGCAACACGGTGGTGGTGATCGAGCACAACCTCGACGTCATCAAGACCGCGGACCACATCATCGACATCGGCCCCGAGGGCGGTGACGGCGGTGGCGAAATCGTTGCCGTGGGCACCCCGGAAGAAGTGGCCGAGGTCGCGCGGTCGCATACGGGGCATTACCTGAAGCCGATGCTGACCTCGGGCAAGGTGGCCGCCGAGTAGGGCGGCGCCACGGGTATCGGCCCACCGTGGATCTGGCGATGGGCAAAATAAAACGGGCCGGTGATGACCGGCCCGTTTCGCGTTGGTTGGCGTGTTGCTGCGACAGCTTACTGCGACAGCGCCGAAAGCGCGCCGATCACGTCGAGCACGCGGCGGGTGTCCGGGTCGACCCGGTAGACCACGTTGTCGTCGCGGTAGTAGGTGCCGGTGCGGGTCAGCCCGTAGCGCTCGGGGTTCTCGATGACCTCGCGCATACCGTCATAGCGGTCGCCTTCGCTGAAGCGATAGCGGTGGGTTTCCTCGCGGCGCTCCTTCGTCTGTTCGTACTGCTTGCGCTGCGGCATCTTCTTGGCCTGTCCCGGCGGGACACAGCCCTTGTCCGCCAGACCCGGAGGGCAGCCCTTGGGGCTTGCCGTCGCGGTGAGCGGCATGCTCAACGCGGTTGCGGAAAGGGCGACAAGTGCGATCTTGCGAAACATGAGATGTCTCCTGCTTTGATATTCGTCAGGAGTTGAACGCACATCTCGCCGATTTCCGTTCAGAAAATTTTTGACAACGGCGAAGATCGGCCAACCTGCCCGGCAGTCATTTGCCGATCGAACAGGTATTTATGCCGAAAACCGAATAAATCGGGCATGTTCCGAGAAGCCCCGTCACCAGCGGAATGATGCCGAGCAGGTAGAGCCAGCTGTAGGGGCCGTCGGTCAGGAAGAAGGCGAGCACGAGAAGCGCACCGACGACGATGCGGACGACCTTGTCGATGCCTCCGACGTTCTTGGCAAACATGATGTGATCCTTTCGGGATGATGGAGCCGTTTTGTGCCCCATCATCGCGCAGGCGGCATCGCATGTCTGTGATATGGTCACAGAGCGGTGGTTATTGCGACCAGTCGGGCGCGCGCTTTTCCAGAAACGCCGCGATGCCTTCCTCGGTGTCGCGCCAGAGCATGTTTTCGACCATGACCTGGCCCGCGTAGGCGTAGGCCTCTTCGGTGGTCATGGCAGCCTGCGCGTAGAACGCTTCCTTGCCGATCTTCACCGCCGCGCCGAGCTTGCCCGCGACGGTCTCGGCAAGCTCCTCCGCCGCCGTCTCGAGCCCATCGGCCGGCACGACCCGGTTCACGAGACCCATGCGGCAGGCCTCCTCGGCGTCGGCGAAACGACCGGTCGAGAGCATCTCGAAGGCGTGTTTCGGTGCGATGTTTCGGGTGAGCGCCACCATCGGCGTCGAGCAGAAGAGCCCGATGTTCACGCCGTTGACGCCGAAGCGCGTGCCTTCGGCCGCTACCGCGAGATCGCAGGAGGCGACGAGTTGGCAACCGGCGGCGGTGGCAATCCCGTGCACCTGCGCGATTACCGGCTGCGGCAGCTTCTGGAGGCCGGTCATCACCGAAGAGCAGCGGGCGAAGAGGTCCGCGAAATAGGCGCGGCCGCCGTCCTCGGCCTGTCGGCCCGCCTGCATCTCCTTGAGGTCGTGCCCGGCGCAGAACACCTTGCCCGCGCCCGAGAGCACCACGGCGCGGATCTTTCGGTCTTCGCGCAGTGCCTCGATCTGCTCCTGCAATGCGGCCAGCATCGCGTCGGAGAGCGGGTTGAGCCGCTCGGGCGCATTCAGGCGCAGGTGCGCGACCGCCCCTTTGTCGTGACGTTCCAGGATCCCCATCTTGTCCTCCCAATGGCTTTCGGGGCAGCTTAGCCAGCGCAGGGCAGGGAGGAAAGCATGGCGCTGAAGTTCACGATACTCGAGATGGAGGCCTATCTTGCCGAGGTCTTTCCGCAGGTCGACGGCATGTTCGGGATCGACCGCATGGACGAGGCCCTGCTGGTGATGCGGCTGCATGTCTCGGACAGCCACTTGCGGCCCGGCGGCACGGTCTCGGGGCCGTCGATGTTCGCGCTGGCGGATGTTGCGGCCTATGTCGCGACGCTGGCGCGGATCGGCAGGCAGGCACTGACGGTCACGACCCATTGCTCGATCGACTTCATGCGCAAGCCGGTATCGGGTGCCGACATGCTGGCCGAGGCGCGGGTGCTGAAGATGGGCCGAAGCCTGAGCGTGACCGACGTGCTGCTGTTCTCGGAAGGCTCCGACAAGCCGGTCGCCCATGCCTCGCTGACCTATTCGATCCCGCCGGTGCCGGTGGGCTAGGTCAGAGCATGTGTGCGTGGGGCCAGAGCGCTGCCGCCTCGGGAAGCCGGGCGAGCACGGTTTCGTAGTCGCGCGCGAAACTCGGGAAGACCTCGGCGGCGAGCCCGTCGGGCAGCGCGCTGCGATCGCCCGCCGCGTTGACCGGCGCGCCGCCCGCTTCGGGCCGCGCGGGGATGCCGACATAGTCGGACAGCGCCGAGATGGTTCGGGGCGTGAAGAGATGCTCGTAGAGGGTAACGAATTGCCGATCGCGCGGGAACACCGCGTCGAGCCGCGCGAGTGTCACGTGGTAGTCGGGATCGGTGGTGCCGGTGCCGCCGGGGGCGAAGAAATGCAGGAAGGCCTCGCGGTCGGACAGGTCGTCGGCAAGCTTGCTCTTGCGGCGATACATCTTCAGCAGCGACCATGCTCGCTCGATGGGGTCGCGCAGGGTGAAGACGATCTTCACCGTGATGTCGCGGGCGGCAAAGCCCACGTCGATCCGGCGCAAGGTCTCGACGGAAAGCGCCGCGTAGCCGGGGGTCACGTCGCCGGTCAGCCAGGTGCCGGGGCGGTCGAGCAGCCCGGCGAAATAGGGCACGTAGCGGTTCGTGTCCTGTTGCAGGTGCCAGCGCAGCACCTTTCCGCGCGGCTTCAGCCCGAAGCGGCGGTGCAGGGCAAACTCGGCCCGCCGGTAGGCCGGCGGCTCGGGCATCAGGAAATGCGCCTTCTCCGGCACCGTGGCCGCGTCCCAGACCTGCATCTCGCCGAGCGGGCCCATATCGGCGCCGGGCGCGTCGCCGAGGTAGGTGCGGATCCAGGTGGTGCCGGATTTCGAGGCGCCGGGGCAGAGTATGAAGGTCTTGGCGGGCATGTCGCGCGGGCTTTCGAGTTCGGGCCGGGTGGGGCTCTGCCCCGCCGCGGCTGCGCCGCGACTCCCCGGGATATTTCTGGCCAGAAGAAACGCCGGGCGGTGTCTCCGGCAGGCCGGAGTCAGGCGTCGGGCGGGATGAGACCGAGGCCGCGAAGGTAGATGCCGATGCCGCTTTCCAGGAGCGCTTCGGGCGGGAAGGGCGATTGCGTGCCCGGCGAATTGCGGGCGAAAAGCTCGACCACGCCGTGCGACAGCGCCCAGATGTGGGCCGAGACCATCGACGGCGGCGGCCGCTTGGCCGGCGGGATGTGTTGCGAGAGCTCCTCGGCGGCGCGTTCCTGCACGCCGCGGGCGCGGGTGGAGACGGCGGCGAGCTCGGGAGAATGGTTCACCGAGATGCCGCTTTCGAACATCGCGATGTAGTGGCCGGGGTGGCGACGCGCGAAGGCGAGATAGGCGCGGCCTGTGGCCTCCAGCGCGGCAAGCGCCGAGGGTTGGCCGGTCTCGTAGGCGTATTGCATGAGGTCGGCGAAGATCTCGTAGCCTTGCCGCGCGGCCTCGGCGATGAGGTCCTCGCGTCCGCCGAAATGCCGGTAGACGGCGGCGGGCGTGACGCCGGCCTGCTTGGCGGTCTCGGACAGGGTGAAGCCCGTGGGGCCCTTCTGCTCAATCAGCACGAGGGCCGCATCGACCAGCGCCTGCCGCAGGTTGCCATGGTGATAGCCGCGTTTAGGCATCCCAGATCTCGGGACCGCCGGCGATCTTCGGGTCGGGCACGCCGACTGCCTTCTCGTCCTTTCCGGAATAGTCGAGATGGTCGAGCACGTGCCGGATCGCTGCGATCCGTGCCCGGCGCTTGTCATCGGAGCGGATGATGGTCCAGGGGGCCTCGGCGCTGTGCGAGCGGGACAGGGTCTCGCGCATGGCTGCGCTGTATTCGTGCCAGAGCTTCAGGCCCTCGACGTCGATGCTGCTGAGCTTCCACTGCTTGAGCGGATCCTGCTCGCGGGCGACGAAGCGGCGGAGCTGTTCGGCCCGGCCGACGTTCAGCCAGAACTTGAAGAGCAGGATGCCTTCCTCGACGAGCATCTTCTCGAAGTCGGGCACCTGCGCGAAGAAATGCTCGCGCTGCGCCTCGGTGCAGAAGCCGAAGACCTTCTCGACGACGCCGCGATTGTACCAGCTGCGGTCGTAGAAGACGATTTCTCCGCCGCTCGGAAGGTGGTCGATATAGCGCTGGAAATACCATTGTGTCGCCTCGGTGTCCGACGGCTTCGAAAGCGCCACGACGCGGGCGCCGCGCGGGTTGAGGTTCTCGCGGAAGCGCTTGATGGTGCCGCCCTTGCCGGCGGCGTCGCGGCCCTCGAAGACGATGGCGATGCGCTGGCCGGTCGCCTTGGCCCAGCTCTGCATCTTGACCAGTTCGATCTGCAGCGCGTCCATCTCGCGGCGGTAGGCCTTTTTGCCCATTTCCTCGGAATAGGGATAGGAGGCCGAGAGGATTTCATCCTTGTCGGCGCGCCGCAGGGTGTTGCGGATGTCCTCGGGGGCATCGTTGTCGAAGAAGGCGCTGATCGCGCCATCGAAGGGAAGGGTCACGGCCGGAGTCCTGTCTCTTGTTTTTCCGGGCACTATGGAATGTGAAAGGCCTTAACGCAAACCCGCGCGCGCAGCGGCGCGGTCGATCGCGGCGCCCATTTCGGCGGCCGCCGCGTGCTGCGCGGCGTGGCCGATCCCGGGCAGTACCACGAGGTTCGCGTTGGGGATCTGGCGTGCCGTCGGCACCGAGTGGATCTGCAGCCCGACGGTGGTGTCGGCATCGCCGTGAAGCATCTCGACCGGCAGGTCGAGCTGTGGATATTGCGGCACCATCCGGGCGATCTCGGCCTTGAGGCTCGCGCGCTGCAGGGCGTTTTCGCGCAGGGTTGCGGGGCGCAGGGCAAGCTCGGCGCCGATGTGATCGGCGTAGCCTGCAGGCACCGGCTGCGGCGCGAAGACGCCGGCGATGGCGTCCTGCACGCGCTCTTCGCCGGCAAAGGCCGAAATCGCAGGGTTTGCAATGGCGGCGAGCGGGCCCGAGGTCAGCCGGTAGAAGAACGGCAGATCGGTGTCCCAGGTCTGCGAGGCCGCCGAGACCAGCACCAGCGCCGAGAGATCCGACGGGTGTCGCGTGGCCCAGGCGAGCGCCACCGCGCCGCCGTAGGAATGGCCGAGCACGATGGGCCGGGTGGCGCCGAGCTGATCCGCGGCATCGGACAGCAGCGCCGCCTGCTCGTAGATCGAGGCGCCGTCGCGGTCTATGCGCGGCGTGTAGCCCATGCCGGGCCGGTCGAAGGCGATGACCCGGTAGCGCCCGGACAGCCGGTCGACCGCGTCGAAGGTCCAGTCCCGGAGATTTCCGCTGGCGCCGTGGATCAGCACCAGCGCCGGGCCCGAGCCCTTCTCGACGTAGTGCACGCGGTGGCCATCGATCTCGAGAAAACGCCCCTCGGGCGGATAGGCTTCCCGGGCTTCAGCCACGGTTTGCCCGGCCTGCCGATCCGTCACCCCGCAGGAGGTGGCGATGATAAGGAGAAGGGAAAACAGGGCCTTGCGCATGGAACCTCATGCCACCGGACGGGTCCGCCAGTCCGTCTTGTCGACGCCGATGCGGTCCATGTCGAAGGGGGTGGTCTGGTAGATCTCGTTGATCCAGTTGCCGTAGAGCAAATGCGCCTGGCTGCGCCAGCGGTTCTGCGGCATCTTCGTCGGGTCGTCGTCGGGGTAGTAGTTCGCGGGCACTTCGATGGGTTTTCCGGCCGCGACGTCGCGGTCGTACTCTTCCTTGAGCGTGCCGTTGTCATACTCGAGATGGTTGAAGATGTAGAGCGCGCGGTGGCAGGGATCCTCGACCAGCGCGGGGCCGGAGACGGCGCTGTCAATGAGGATCGGCAGACCGGCGGCCTCGATGTCCTCGCGGCGCACCTCGGTCCAGCGCGACACCGGCATCACCATGTCGTCGGAGAAGCCGCGCAGGTAGGGCGAAGCCTCGGCCACGCAGCGGTGACGCGGACAGCCGAAGGCCTTCTTCTCGAGCATATGCTTCGGCACGCCGTGGAAATGGTTGATCATCGCCATGCCGCCCCAGCAGACGCCGAAGGTCGAATGCACGTTGCGCTGCGTCCAGTCGAAAATGTGGGTGAGCTCATCCCAGTAGGTGACCTGGTCGAAGTCGAGATGCTCGATCGGCGCGCCGGTGATGATCATGCCGTCGAACTTCTCGCCCGCCGCCTCGACCTCGGCGAAGGTCCGGTAGAAGGCATCCATGTGCTCTTCGGCGGTATTGCGGGTCTGGTGCTCGCTCATGCGAAGAAGAGATAGGTCGATCTGCAGCGGTGTCGCGCCGATGAGCCGGGCGAACTGCGTCTCGGTGGTGATCTTCTTGGGCATCAGGTTGAGCAGCGCGATGCGCAGCGGACGGATGTCCTGCCGGGCGGCGGCATCCTCCGGCATGACCATGACGCCCTCGCGGGTGAGGACGTCGAAGGCGGGCAGGTCGGAGGGCAGCTTGATGGGCATGTATCGGTCTCGTTTTTTGAACGCCACAGATAGGATACCGGCGACGGCAGGACAAGCACTGCAGGACACAGCGCGTTCGCGGGCACGCACAAGGGCTGTGCCTCGGGATGAGTTGGCAGGGTCGGGCTCTTGACGGCGGATTGTTCTGGTTGCGCCCCGTTCCGCACCTCGGGCGCGATGGGCCCGATGCCGGTGCAGCATGGGCCCGACGGCCCCCTTGCAAGGGGTGCGGGCAAGCTCACGCTGCGGGTGCAGCCTAGCATGACTTCGGGGAAGCGCAATGCATCTCGCCGGGGCGATATGTCCTCAGCCGGGCAGCGCGGCGCCGATGACCTCGGTGAAGTCGGCGTGATCGCGGACGGTGGCCATGTCGGCGGCATCGACCGTGATTCCCCAGTTCCGTGCCATCGCCTCGTAACGGGGCTGCCGATGCGCCAGCGCCCGGGCATAGACCCAGCGGATGAAGGCGTCGGGGTCGACCCGCGTCTCGGAAGTGCCGGTCTCGTCGAGATACTGCGTCCAGCAGGCGGCGATGAACGCGGGCTGGTAGGCCATTGGCTTCGGCTCGCGGTCGAAGCGGCGGACGAGTTCCTCGGTGTGGGCCTCGCTGCCACGGATCCAGACCATCAGCGCCTGCTGCGACAGGTGGCTCAGGATCGGGTCGGCGGGGTCTTCGGGGTCGACCCATTCGCAGATCGAGCCGCCGGTGTCGCAGACGAAATGCGGGTAGCCGTAAAGCTCCTGCGCGCGGTCGATGAAGTAGCCCGTGTCGAGCAGCGCCTGCTCTTCGGCGCGCTGGAACTGGTCCTGCCGCATCTGGTAGGTTTCCATCGGAAGGCCGCCCTTGTCCGGGTGGCCGGGCTTGCCGAGGTAGGCCGACACGGGCTTGAGGTTGTGAAAGCTCATGTTGGCGCCGATGTAGATCGAATCCGTCAGCAGCAGCTCGCGCAGGAAGGGCACCTTCATCGCCTCGCGCTTGGCGTTGTCGGCGATGTATTCGCCCATGTAGCGGGTGCCGATGCGGTAATCGATCGAGTAGTGGAACCAGTCGCCGGTTTCGCGCAGCAGCGACGAGACATGGGTCTTGCCGAGGCCAGACATCGCGTAGAGAACCACACGCTTGTGCGGCGCGGCGCGCCAGTCCGTCGCGGTGTCATAGAGCATTTCGTGGGGTCCTTCCGACTCGTCCGGATCACAGGGTTATTGACCGGCGCAGGTCGCGTCAAATGCCGCGCCGCGGCGGCCCGAGGATCGGACCGCCGCGGCGTGTGGTTGATATGCCCGGGTGGGCGGAAGGCGATCAGAAGCGGTAGGTCAGTTTCAGCCCTACGCCCCAGGCCGAGTTGTCCTCGAACGAGGCACGCGCCATGTCGGGGGTGCCGGTCTCTGGCTTGGCGTCGCCCAGCCAGAAGTGGCTGACGGCCCCCGACAGGCTGACTTTCTCGTTGAAGTCATAGCGCCCGCCGACGCGCAGCTGCGTGTAGCCCGTGGTCGGCGCCAGCGGCGAGACCAGTTCGTCGCCCGGGGCCTCGTAGGTGACGCTCACCGCGCCCGAGAGCTTCTCGTTGAAGCGGTGCCCGACGCCGAGCGTGTAGGACGTGCTGTTCTCGAGATCGATGAGCCCGCCGCCGGTGACCGCGACGAACCGGTCGGGATCGACGCGGAACTGCGCGTGATGCACGTAGCGGATCGAGCCGAAGACCAGGGTGTCCTGCGCGACGCCGGTCTGGAAGTCGAGGTTCCAGCTTTCCGGCGTCTTCACCTCGGTCGTGCCGGTGGCGTTCAGCAGCGGCATCGCCGGGATCGGGCCGGGGCCGTCCGGATCGACGAGCGGGCCGCTCTCGGTGGTGTCCATGTCGTGCGTGATCGCCGAGTTGTAGGTCAGTGCCACGCGCAGGCCGATCTCGCGTTTCTCGTAGGCAGCGCCTAGGACGTAGCCGGTGCCCCAGGTCTTGTCGAGGTTCACCTCGTAGCCGCTGACCGGACCGTAGGCGGCCCCTTCGAGGTGGATGTCGCCTTGGGCCTGCTGGAAGCGAAGGCCCCCGAAGGCGCTGAAGTTGTCGTTGAAGTTGTACTTCATCAGCGCGGTGAGGGCGTGGGTGTTGGCCTCGGCGACGGTCCCGCCGAGCGGCACGTTGGTGTCGCCGTAGGAAATGTCGGCGCCGTAGGGCCGGTCGTAGATGAAGGCAAGCGCGACCTTGTCGGTCACGTCGTACTTCAGCGCGAAGGACGGCAGCGTGAAGCCGTCCCCGACGTCGCTTATGTCCTGCGCCGGAAACGGCGGCGAGACGTTCTCGCCGTCAAGCTCCGGGTTTGCGTAGGCCAGCGAAAGTTCCAGCAGGTTCCCGGTCTCGTAGAGCACCATGGCCGACTGTTCCGTGCGCTGGATGCCGCCTGCGTGCACAGCGGTAGCGGTCAGGGCCACGCCGGCAGCCCCGATCATCAAGGATTTCATGGATGTCCTTCTCCCTAAACGAAATTCTCCTCCGCTAGTGAGGCTAACGGAGGAGGTTTGCCGGTCAATTATTGACCAAACGTCAGGGAGGCAAGACGTCGTAACGTTACTTCTGCATCGAAACCGGCGAAGTGCGGGTTTCCCGTAGGATATTGAAGTAGTTCGCGCCGAAGATGATGGCCGCCCCGAGGAAGACGTAGGGATCGAGCACCTCGCCGTAGACGAGCATCCCGACCAGTGCGACGAGCGGCAGGCGGGTGAAGTCGATCGGCATGACAACCGGGGCCGGCGCGAGGCCGAGCGCCGTGGTCAGGCAGAAATGCGCGACCAGCCCGGCCACAGCGATCAGCGACACCAACGGCCAGCTTTCGGCTGCGGGCAGGGCGATGTCGCCGTCGATGCCGGCGCAGATCAGCCCGAATACCGCCTGCATGGTGGTGAGCCAGAACAGGATGCAGGGCGTCGTGGCGGTGCGCGTGAGGCGCCGGGTAAAGACCGCCGAGCCCGCGAATCCCACCGCTGCGCCCGCGGCGGCGAAGATGCCCGGGTCGAGCGTTTCGGCGCTTGGCCGGGTGACGATGAGGATGCCGAGAAAGCCCACGCCCGCCGCCACCGCGCGGCTTGGCGTCAGCCGTTCGCCCAGCACCAGCGGCGAAAGCACGATCACCCAGAGCGGGGAGGTGAACTCGAGCGCGAAGACCTGCGCCAGCGGGATCGTGGCGACCGCGTAGAACCAGCAGTTCTGGCCGGCAAAATGGCTGATGTTGCGCACCACGTGCAGCCCGAAGTTACGGGTGTTCACCTGCCCCATGCGGCCCGTGGCGCTCAGCACGATCACGAGGATCAGCGCGCCGATGACCGATCGGTAGAGCATGATCTCGAAGGTATCGAGGTCGAGGCTGACGGCGCGTCCCGCAACCGCCATGGTCGTAAACGAGACGATGGATCCGCCCATCCAGAAGACGGCCTTGAGCGTGTCGGTCATGCCTCGGTGACCTCGTAGTCGCGGGCGCAGCCTTCGGTGACCGTCGCCCAGTGGCTGGCGCGGGTGCGTTCCTGGTGTGCCTCGAAGGCGTCTCGATCGGTGAAGCATTCGGCAACCACGAAGGTGCCGGCGGCGGTCTCGGTGACCTCGAAGGAAAGGCAGCCGGGTTCGGCCCGCGTCAGGCGGACGTGGTCGGGCAGCGCCGCGCGCACGGCGGCAAGACGTTCCGGGGGACAGGTGAATGTCCCGCGCAGACGGATGTTGGGCATGATGTCTCCTCCGGCCGCTTCCGGCCCTCCGCACCTTTGGGCGCGGCTTCTTTCGCGGGACTTTGGCGACGCGGGACCGGAATCGCAAGCCCCGCACCGATGGGGCGCGGGGCTGCCTGTCAGGTCGTGTGCCGGGCGCCCGTGGCGCCGGTCACTCGAGTTCGATGGTTCCCGGCGGCTTCGAGGTGCAGTCGTAGAAGACCCGGTTGATCCCCTTCACCTCGTTGATGATCCGGGTCGAGGTCTCGCCCAGGAAGTCATGGCTGAACGGGTAGTAATCCGCCGTCATGCCGTCGACCGAGGTCACCGCGCGCAACCCGAGCGCGTAATCGTAGGTGCGGCCGTCGCCCATCACGCCCACGGTGCGCATCGGCAGGATCGCGGCGAACGCTTGCCAGATCTCATCGTAGAGGCCGTGCTTGCGGATCTGGTCGATGTAGACGGCATCGGCCTTGCGCAGGATCTCGAGCTTGTCGCGGGTGATCTCGCCCGGGCAGCGGATCGCAAGGCCCGGTCCCGGGAAGGGATGGCGACCGATGAAGCTGTCGGGCAGTCCAAGCTCGCGGCCAAGCGCGCGAACCTCGTCCTTGAAGAGCTCGCGCAGCGGTTCGACCAGCTTCAGACCCATCTTCTCGGGCAGGCCGCCGACGTTGTGGTGCGACTTGATCGTCACCGAGGGGCCGCCGGAGAAGCTGACGCTCTCGATCACGTCCGGGTAGAGCGTGCCCTGCGCGAGGAATTCCGCGCCGTCGATCTCGCCCGCGTATTTCTGGAACACGTCGATGAAGAGCCGACCGATGGTCTTGCGCTTGGTCTCGGGGTCGCTGACGCCTTCGAGTTCGCCAAGGAACAGCTCGGTTTCGTCGGCGTGGATCAGCGGGATGTTGTAATGGTCGCGGAACATCTTCACGACCTCGTCCGCCTCGTTCAGGCGCAGCAGCCCGTGGTCGACGAAGACGCAGGTCAGGTTGTCGCCGATCGCCTCGTGGATCAGCACCGCCGCCACCGAGCTGTCGACGCCGCCGGACAGCCCGCAGATCACCTTGCGGTCGCCGACCTGCTCGCGGATCTTGCGGATCGCCTCGTCGCGGTAGGCGTCCATGGTCCAGTCGCCGGTGAAGCCCGCGTCACGGATGAAGTTCTCGTAGAGCGTCTTGCCGTTGGGCGTGTGGTGCACCTCGGGGTGGAACTGCACCGCGTAGAAGCGACGCTCGAGATCGGCCGTGACCGCGAAGGGGGCACCCGGCGAGGTGCCATAGGGCTTGAAGCCAGGCGCAAGCGCCGCGACGTGGTCGCCATGGCTCATCCAAGCCTGCTCGCGACCGGTGCCCTCGAGGAACCAGCCGTTCAGAAGATCGATGCGCTCTTCGGTGGGTTGCACCCAGGCGCGGCCGAATTCCGACGTGCCTTCGCCGCCGACGACCTTGCCGCCAAGATCCTGCATCATCACCTGCTGGCCGTAGCAGATCCCGAGGATCGGTACGCCAAGGTCGTAGACCTTTTTCGGCGGGCGGGGCGATCCTTCGCGGGTCACGCTGTCGGGGCCGCCCGAGAAGATGACCGCCTTGGGGGCGAACTCTTCGAGGAAGGCGTCGGTGACGTACTGATAGGGGTGAATCTCGCAGTAGACGTTCAGCTCGCGCAAACGACGCGCGATGAGCTGGGTCACCTGGGAGCCGAAATCGATGATGAGGAGGCGATCATGCTGGGTCATGGCGACGCTTTAGAAGCGGTTTCACGCGGGCGCAAGAGCGCGTTCACCCTCAGCGTTCGATATGCGCGATCAGCCTCATGCCGATGACCCATATCCCGCAGAGCACTGCGAGCGACAGCGGAACCGAATGGAACAGCACGTAGCTTGCCAGCGCGAAGCCAAGCGCGGATTCCATGCTGAAGTCCATAAGCTGCGCACGGCGCAGGTCCATGGTGCGTTCCTCGGTCATCGTTCGGTCTCCGTGTTCTGTCCCTGTGCAGGGTCGTTTGCTCCGATGAAGAAGTCCTTGATTTCGGTCAGGCCGAGCGGCGTTAGCACGGGCTCGCGACTCGTCAAAACGTTTTTTCATCCCATCGAGTCCGATTTTTCGCGGCCTCTGGCCTGAGAGCGACGCAGGTCGTCGCGCTTGCTCCAGGTCGAGAGGCCTCCGCAGATCGCCACGTAGAGCATCCCCATGAGAACCATGATCTCGCCCGGGATGGGGCCGACAGAGGCGCGTTCCATGGCCTGATCGAAGCTCTGCACCGAGGTCGGGTGCACGATGATCTTGCCGGCGAAGGCCAGGCTCTGGATGAGCAGGATCCAGAAATAGTTGCGCCGGACCCTGCGACCGACGGCCACGAGGAACGTGACGTGGTAGCGGGGGCGCAGGTAGTCGTTCGCAAGGGTCCGCTGCCAGTCGTCCTCGAGGTGAAGGTCGCCCTCGGCCAGCATGGGGGCGTAGAAATGCGTCTCCATCCACCTGGCGCGGGCACGCCAGACGTTGAAGTAGCGGTAGCGTCTTGCCTCGAGCACGAGAAAGAAGATGAGCAGCACGCCGACGAGAACCAGTGGCAGCGGCGAGGCTTCCGGCGATGCGAACGAGATCGACAGCGCAACGCCCAGTGTGACCACGGCCCAGTTGGTCGTGGTGTCGAGCCGGGTTCGCCAGATCGTGCTGCGATAGACCTCGCCACGATAGAGATGTGCGATGGCGCCCATCTCGGCGGCATCGAGGTCCTTGCGGGGCAAGGGGGCGCTATTGCCCGGTTGCCTTTCGATGGTCTCGTCCTCCTCCTGCGCGGGCTCCCGACCCGCGCCTTTCCTCCTGCGATCACCTTGCCCCGGCATTTCCGGCGCGTCAAACAGCCTTGTGCTAGCTGGTGAGGAGATTGACCAGGGTCGCGCCCACGACCCAGATTGCGAGCGCGCCGAAGCCGCCTACCGACCACGGCCAGAGTCCGAAGACGGCCCCCAGCGCAGACGTGAGACCGAGGGCCCCGACGATGCCCATCAGCGGTTTGCGAAAACGGTGTGGTATCATGTTTGACTCCCGGCACTGCGGGCAACCTGGCATGGGTTTCGGTCGCCCGCATTGACGTGGCGCAGTAGTCGGTCGGGCTCGGCAGATCGGGCGCGGTGACGAGTTGCCCGACACCGTGGCTTCGCGTTTCCTCGAAGCGGTTGCCCATTGTTGCCCATGCGTCGCGCGAAGCGATGTCAAGGCGCATGCAGCGCGGACGCATCGACCACCTGTCCTGCGGCGGCGACGGTGGCCGACCAGTTTGCAAGCATGAGAGAGTCGAGCAGGGTATAGTTCCCTGATCGTCATCGGGCTGCGTCGGCGACGGGGCGGAGCAAGATGGCCCCGGGGGGGTGAAGACCTTGCCAACCCGGGTCAGTAGACCGCATCGGGCACCGGCAGGTTCTCGGTGCGCTGGATGTGGCGATCCTTGACGGCGCTGTAGAGCGCGAGGCCGCAGAACGTGCCGACGTAGAGACCGCCTGCGGCGAAGACCGCGACCCCTGGAACCAAGCCCACCTCGGCGCGCGCGAGTACATCCTGCAGGGAACTGACCGGCTCCGGGTGCACCGCGATCTTGCCGAGAAACGCCAGTATCTGGATCGCCATGATCCAGAGATAGCTGCGTCTGATGCGACGGCCGAGCGCGTGCAGGTAGGAGATCCGGAAGACCGGATACACGTACTCCTGCGCAAGGATCTGGCGCCAGCACTGCGCGGGTGGAGTGCGGCGCGGATCGAGCATTGGCGCGTAGAAGCTCTTTTCCATGGTGCGGAAACGGGTGCGCCAGACATCGCAGTAGCGGTAGCGTCGCGCCTCAAGCATCAGGAAGAAGAGGTTCAACACGCCGATCAGGACAAGTGGAAGGGGCGAGGCGTCGGGCGCCGCGTATGAGATCGACAGCGCGACACCCAGCGTGACGACGGCCCAGTTGGTCGTGGTGTCGAGCCGCGTGCGCCAGACCGAACAGCGATAGACCTCGCCCCGGTAAAGGTGGGCCACGGCGCCGATCTCGGCCGCCGTGAGCTCGGCAAGCTCCGGCGGGGTTTCGGGGCCGGGATCGCGCGGCCGGTCACCGATCCACTCGACGACGGTCGCAGTCTCGGGTTGTGCTGTCATGTCGTGCCCTTCGCTCAGGATCCGCGTGGATCTGTGCGCCCCCGACGAGGAGCTTAGGGCATTGGCAATTGTGCAGGAGTTAACAAGTAAAATCGTTTTAACAATTTCGCCGCTATCGACCTGCGAACAGGGCGGATGTCGCTTTTCCCACGGATGCGCCGCAATCACGCCAATCCATGACGCCCCGGCGCGATAGAACGGAAGCCATGCAGGCGCGGAGGGCGCCCGGAGTCACGCGGGGAAGACAGATGGTGGAAACGACGACGCGCAAGCGGAGCAGGAGCGGAGGCGGTGCAGCGCGCCGTGCGGCACGCGGGTCGACCGCGGTCGAGACGGCACGCTTCATCGAGCGCAACATTCCCAATCTCGAGCTGCTGAACGACGAGGCGCTGGAGATCATCGAGCACAACGCCGAGACGGTGCTCGAGGAAATCGGCGTGAACTTCGTCAACAACCCCGCCGCACTGGAGCGCTGGAAAGCCGCCGGCGCCGAGATCGACGGCGAGCGGGTGCGCATTCCACGCGGACTTGCCCGCAAGCTCTGCGCGACCGCCCCAAGCAGTTTCACCCAGCACGCGCGAAACCCTGCGCGCAACGTCGAGATCGGCGGCCGCAACCTCGTGCTCGCGCCTGTCTACGGGCCCCCGTTCGTGCATGACGCGGAGAAGGGCCGCCGTTACGCGACGATCGAGGACTTCCGCAATTTCGTGAAACTCGGCCAGATGTCGCGCTGGCTGCACCACTCCGGAGGCACGGTCTGCGAGCCGACGGACATCCCGGTGAACAAGCGCCATCTCGACATGCTGCTGGCGCACATGACGCTGTCGGACAAGCCCTTCATGGGCTCGGTGACCGAGCCGAGCCGCGCGCAGGACAGCGTCGACATGTGCAAGATCCTGTTCGGCGAGGAGTTCGTGCGGGACAACACGGTGATGACCTCGCTCATCAACATCAACTCGCCGCTGACCTTCGACGATACCATGATGGGCGCGCTCGAGATCTACGCGGCCAACATGCAGGCCTGCATCGTCTCGCCCTTCATCGTGGGCGGCGCCATGGCGCCGGTGTCGGTTGCCGGCACGCTCACGCAGGTGCTCGCCGAGGTGATGGCCGGCGTCGCCTATTCCCAGCTCGTGCGCGCGGGAGCTCCGGTGATCTTCGGCGCCTTCGTGACCTCGATCGACATGAACTCGGGCGCGCCGACCTTCGGCACTCCCGAAGCCGCGCAGATCACCTACGGCGCGGGCCAGCTCGCGCGGCGCATGGGGCTGCCGTATCGCTCGGCGGGGTCGTTCAACGGCTCGAAGCTGCCCGATGCCCAAGCCGCCTACGAGACCGCCAGCACATTGCACAACGGGCTGCTCGCCGGCGTGAACTTCATGCTGCACGCCTGCGGCTGGCTCGAGGGCGGGCTCGTCGCCTCCTACGAGAAATTCGTCATGGACGCCGACCAGCTCGGCGCGCTGCACAAGATGGCAGCCGGTGTCTCGGTCGACGAAAGCGCGCAGGCGATGGACGCCCTGCGCGAGGTCGGGCCCGGCGGCCACTACCTCGGCTGTGCCCACACGCAGGCGCATTTCAAGACTGCCTTCTGGCGCTCGGAACTGCTTGACTACAAGCCCTACGAGACCTGGAGCGAAGAGGGCGCCCGCGACACCATGCAGCTTGCCACCGCAAGGGTCCGCAAGCTGCTGGACGGCTACGAGCAGCCGACCATGGAGCCGGCGACCCTCGAAGCGCTGACCGAGTTTGTCGCGCAGAAGAAGGCCAGCATGCCCGACAGCTTCATGTGACCGCTGTCAGCTCCGACGGAGCGGGGGGCGTGGCACAGGAGGCCGTGTGCTCCCCGCCGCGGGATTGCAGACGCTGGGCCTCTCCCATGATGGCCGACAGAACCTCGACGTGCCGCGCGACGGAATAGCCGCCGCGCGCCGCACGTCTTTCGTCGTTCAGCGTGGCCTCGATCTCGAGAAGCGTGAGGATCACCGCGCCGCTGCGTTGCGGACGGTCCATACCCAGAATGCGCGCCAGTCTGGTTTCACGGCGATAATCTCCGGCAGCGAAACGGGCTGCCCGGATCAGCAGGCGCGGGCGGCGAAGGCTTTGCAGAAGGCTCAGGATGTCTTGCATCGTCGTTGTCCCCTTGATGGTAGCACGGCGATGCTTGCATGACCCGCGCGGGTGTTGCGGCGGGCCGCCAGCGCACGTTCGGTCGGTTCAGAGTTGTTTAGAATTTAGAGATAATTTGGACTTGTGCGGTTGATTGTTAACGGCTGGGGAACTCGCTCTCTTCAAGGTTGCAGCGCTCTGGGGAAAACCTGTGGATAACCGGAGCTGCGAAGGGGACAAGTGATGACGATTTGCGATGAAAAGGGCGGGACCGCCATGTATCTGCCTGCGTGGGTGCCGGAGGATGCGAAACACTATCTGGCTCACACCGAAGGTGGCGAGGCGATCAGGAAGCTTGCACGCATGGCAGGCTGCCATGCCTCGACGGTGCTTCGACAGGTTCGCCGGATCGAAACACTGCGTGACGACCCACTGGTCGACGGCGCGTTGCGCAGGCTCGGCGAGTTGCGCCCGGTATCGGCCGGGGCCGCGTCGAAGAAGGAGTATAAGCCCATGAAGGAAATCAGGTCGGGCGCGGTCACCCCGGACGCCGCGGTGCTGGCACGCGAGTCCCGCCGGGTGCTCCGCCGCCTGTGCGAGGCGGGCGCGGTTCTGGCGGTCGCTGCGGAAATGGACAAGGCTGTCGTGGTGCGGGACACCGAGGGCGGCGGCTCGGCCCGGACGGCGGTCGTGGACGCGCCGGTTGCGCAGGCCATGGCGCTGAAGGGCTGGATCGCCTGCAATGCGCCGGGCCGGATCTCGCGCTACCGCATCACCTCGGCGGGCCGGGGCGCTCTCAACAGGCTGATGGCCGAGCAGGAGACCCGGCTGCGGGGGTTCGCGGAAGCGCAGGCAGGGTTCAGCAACGCCGCCGAGGCCGAAGCCGCGATGGACGCGGCCGATGCGGATCCGCAGACGCGGCGCCGCAGCATGCTCACCGAAAGCCCGGTGGTGCTCTTGTCGCGGCGGCGCGACCGGAACGGTGTGCCCTTCCTGTCCGACGACCTGGTGCGGGCGGGTGACCGGCTGCGCGAGGATTTCGAACTGGCTCAGCTGGACCCGCGTGCCGCGCAGGACTGGAGCCAGTTCCTCGGCGCAGGACCGGATCTGCCGGTTGGCGGTGAGCGTCCGCGCGGTCCGGACGCCGCGCGCGCCCGTTTCGCGGCGGCGCTGCGCGATCTCGGACCCGGTCTCGGAGACGTGGCGCTGCAGTGCTGCTGTCATCTCGAAGGGCTGGAGGCCACCGAAAAGCGCATGGGCTGGGCCGCGCGGTCGGGCAAGGTGGTCCTGCGGATCGCGTTGCAGCGGCTTCGGCGTCACTACGAGACGACCGACGCGCAGGGGGCGGCCTCATCGGCTGACGGCCCTTATCCGGAGAGACAACGCGCGGCCCCGCATCCGCCGGGCCGCGCGTTTCATTGTTCAGAACAGCGGTTGTCGCACTCAGCGCGGCAGTGCTGCGGCCTCTGCTGCCAACGCCTCGATGGCGTCCCAGTCGCCGGCAGCGACCTTGTCCTTGGGCGCCACCCAGCTGCCGCCGGCGCAGAGCACGTTCGACAGGCCGAGGTAGTCGCCGGCGTTCTTCAGGCTCACGCCGCCGGTGGGGCAGAAGCGGATCTGCGGCAGCGGCGCGCCGATGGCCTTGAGCGCGGGTGCCCCGCCCGAGGCTTCCGCCGGGAAGAACTTCTGGACGGTGTAGCCGCGCTCGAGCAGCGCCATCGCCTCGGAGGCGGTGGCCGCCCCCGGAAGCAGCGGCAGGCCCGCCTCTTCGCAGGCGTCGAGCAGCCGGTCGGTTGCACCGGGCGAGACGCCGAAGGTGGCGCCGGCATCCACGGCCTTGCGCACGTCTTCGGGCGTGAGCAGCGTGCCCGCGCCGACCGCGCCGCCTTCGATCTTGGCCATCTCGGCGATCACCTCGAGCGCGCCGGGGGTGCGCAGCGTCACCTCGAGCGCCGGAAGGCCGCCCTTGACGAGCGCGGCGGCAAGCGGACCGGCCTTGGCGGGATCCTCGACCACGAGCACCGGGATGATCGGGGCGAGACGGCAAATCTTTTCGGCGGCGAGGCTGGCGTCGGCGGGAGTGATCATGTGCATGCCTTTCGGATCTGTCAGTCGAAACGGAGAGAATGTGTCGGCTTTCGCTTAGCACGATCCCGCGCCCGGATGTAAGGCGCTAACACCGCCGCTCGGGCAACACGCCCGGTCTGGCGCCTTCAGCCGAACTCCTGTTCGTCCGCGGCCACCGCCGCGCGGAAATCGCCCAGCAGTGTCGGGTCGGCGGAATGCACCCGGTTCCATGTCGGGATGAAGGGCGTCTCCTGCGGGTTCTCGATGAACATCTGCCCGGCGCGCGCAATGCTCTCACCGAACATCTCGATGCTGCGCTCCTCGGCATGGCGGTCAATGGTCAGCCCGTTCATCTTGGCATCGGCCCAGTAGGCTTCGAGCAGGTCGAGCGCCGAGCGGTAATAGGTCGCCTTGAGCGTGCGGAATACGTGGGGCGTAAAGACCGTGCCGTCAGCCGCGAGCTTGCGGTAGACCGCCTTGCAGATGTCGGTGGACATGCGCGCGAGCCCGGTCGAGGCATCCTCGGGCGACAGCTCCTGGTGCTTGTGGTCATACTGGTCGGCGATCTCGACCTGGCAGACCTGCCGTGGCCCGAGGTTGCGCCACGCCTCGGACAGCACGCCGATCTCGAGGCCCCAGTCGGAGGGGATCCGCAGGTCGGGCAGCAGGCCGGTGCGCAGGGCCATCTCGCCCGAAAGCGGGTAGCGGAAGGCGCGCAGGTAGTCGATGTAGTCGCGGTCGCCGATGGTGCGCTTCAGCGCGATCAGAAGCGGCGAGACCAGCAGCCGCGTGACCCGGCCGTTCAGCTTGCCGTCGCCGACGCGCGGATAATATCCCTTGGACAGCTGGTATGAAAATGTCGGGTTCGCCACCGGATAGACCAGCCGGTCGAGCATCTCGCGCTGGTAGGTGACGATGTCGCAATCGTGGATCGCCATTACCGCGCTGTCGGCGCAGGAGATGAGATACCCCATGCAGCCCCAGACGTTCTTGCCCTTGCCGGGATCGACCGGTCCGAGGCCGAGCGCCTTCAGCCGGGACTGGATCTCGAGCATCCGGGGGCTGTCGTTCCAGATCACCGTGGTCTGCTGCGGCAGGACGCTGAAGAAGTCACGGGCGTGGCGGAATTGCGCCTCGTCTGCGCGGTCGAGACCGACGATGACCCGGTGCAGGTAGCTGACCTTGCAAAGCTCGGCGAGGATGTTCGGCAGGGCGTCCCCCTCGAGCTCGGAGTAGAGCGACGGCAGGATCAGCGAGATCTTGCGGCTCTGCGCAAAGGTGTCGAGCTCGTAGATGAGCTCTTCCTGCGGACGGGCCCGAAGATTGTGGAACTGCGCGATGTTCCCGTTCTGTTGAAAGTCGGCCATTCAGTCTGCTCTCCGGTCTATTCCCAGCGTGTCCAGCAGGCGCAGGACCTCGGCGATCCAGCCTTGGGGGCCGGGCAGGGTGCTGCGCGTGATGCGCCCCTCCGCCTCGCCGGGAAGCGGCGGGATGTCCTTGCCGTGATCGTTGCGGATGATGACGCCGTGGTCGGCGGTCTCGATCATCTCGATATCGTTGGGCGCGTCGCCAAGGGCGATGGCGGTATCCCGGTCGAGATCGTGCATGATCGCCGCCATCTGTCCGGCCTTGGTGCCGCCGAAGGAGAGCGTCAGGAACCGCCCGCCGCGGCGCGCCGTGACGCCGTTCTCGGAGAGCGCGTCGAGGAAGGCGGTGAGGCCCTCGTCCGTGCCTTGCCAGAGCCCCGGCTCGGTGAAGTTGCGCTGCCGTGCCAGCGCCGCGGCCTCGGACGAAAGCCCGGTGATCTGCGCCACTTCGGCGTCGGTCATGTCGCCGAAGCCGCGATAGGGGCCGGCAAGGTCGGGCGGCAGCCCCGCGAGGATCGCGCGCAGCCGGTCGTATTCGGAACGGTCGGTCGAACCCGCACCGGGGCGGACGCTCTGCGCCCCGTTCTCTACGATGACCGGCCAGTCGCCGAGGCCGAGCTCTGCGTGAAGCGGCATGATCTCGGCTGCGGTTTTCGAACTGGCGAGAATCAGGGGAATATTCTGCGTCTTGAGCGCCATCAGGGCCGGCATCGCGGCCTCGTGGCTGTAGTCGGAATGGTCAAGCAGGGTGCCATCCAGATCCGTGAATACGATGAGCCGCACCACACGCCTTTCTTCGTCGTTCCGACGAGAGCGTAACCGCTTTGCGCGAGCGGAGGGAACAGCTAGCCGATGTTTTGGGTCTGATGACGACGGCCGACGCCTCTTTGACGGGCGTCGACGTGTCGCGGATCAGCCAACGCCGGCATTGCGGCCCCGAGACATGCGGGGACGCAGCCGCGTCAGCGGGGCTTTCAGGCCACGTGCTCGAGCTTGACCTCGGGCGTGACGCCGAGCGCGAAGCAGACGTCGCGCGTCAGCTCAGGCCGGTTCAGCGTGTAGAAGTGAAACTTGTCGACGCCGCCGTCGATCAGGTCGGAGCACAGCTCGGTGCAGAGCGCGGTGGCAAGCAGATCCTGCCGACCGTCCCGCTCGGCCTTGTCGAACGCCTCGATCACCCAGCCGGGGATCTTGGTGCCGCAAGCTTCCGCGAAGCGCCGCGCGCCCTTCCAGTTCTCGACCGGGAAGATGCCCGGCACGATCGGCTTGTCGATCCCGGCTTTCTCGCAGGCGTCGCGGAAACGGAAAAAGGTCTCGGCCTCGAAGAAGAACTGGGTGAGCGCCTCGGTGGCGCCGGCGTCGAACTTGCGCTTGAGGTAGTCCACGTCGGCGGTGTCGGTGGCGGCCTCTGGGTGCACGTCGGGGTAGGCGCCGACGCGGATGGTGAAATCGCCCTCGTTGCGCAGCGCCTCGATCAGCTCGACCGAGTTGGCGAAACCGTCGGGGTGAGGCGTGAAGCCCGACTCGCCCTTGGGCGGGTCGCCGCGCAGGGCAACGATGTCGGTGACGCCGGCTTCCTTGAACTGGCGCGCGATGCCGAGCGTCTCTTCACGGGTGGCGTTGACGCAGGTCAGATGCGCGGCGGTGCGAAGTCCGGAATGCTTGTGCAGCGTCGCGACGACCTCGCGGGTCAGCTCGCGCGTGGTGCCGCCGGCGCCATAGGTCACCGAGACGAAGCGCGGCTGCAGCGGTGCGAGCGCCTGCACGGTGTCCCACAGGCGAAAGGTTGCCTCGATGTTGCGCGGCGGAAAGAATTCGAACGAGATCTCGGGGCGGTTCATGGCCGGGGTCCTCATCATTGGTAGGCTCTTGTCGCATGGTTCGCATTGTGAGACAAACTCATAAATCTCAAGAACAACATGAGTAGAACTTAGGGATGCACATCGAGTTCCGCCACCTTCGCACGATCAAGGCGATTCATGAAGCGGGCGGGCTGGCGCGGGCCGCGGACCAGCTCAACATCACGCAATCGGCGCTGTCGCATCAGATCAAGGGCCTCGAGGACCAGGCCGGGATCGAGCTTTTCGTGCGCCGCTCGAAGCCGATGCGGCTGTCGGCGGCGGGTATGCGGCTGTTGCGGCTTGCCGAGCAGGTGCTGCCGCAGGTCGAGGCGGCGCAGGCGGAATTCGCCGGGCTCAGGGAAGGGCGCTCGGGCCGGTTGCACATCGCCATCGAGTGCCACGCCTGTTTCGAATGGCTTTTCCCGGTGCTCGAGGGCTTCCGGAAGAGCTGGCCCGATGTCGATGTCGACATCCGCCCCGGTCTTGCCTTCGACGCGCTGCCCGCGCTGCAGAAGGAGGATGTCGACGTGGTGATCTCCTCCGATCCGGAGAATATGCCCAACGTCACCTTCACGCCGCTCTTCGACTACAGCCCGGTCTTCGTTGCTTCGAGCTCGCACCCGCTGGCGTCGCGCGACTGGATCGAGGCGCAGGATTTTCGCGGCGAGACACTTATCACCTACCCGGTGGAGCGCACGCGGCTCGACGTGTTCTCGCAGTTGCTGAGCCCCGCCAAGGTCGAACCTGCCGCGATTCGGCAGGTCGAGCTGACGGCGGTGATCCTGCTGCTGGTGGCTTCGAACCGGGGCGTTTCGGTGCTGCCCGACTGGGTGGTGCGCGAGGTGAAATACAACTCGGACTACGTCACGCGGCCGTTGACCGAAAAGGGGCTGAAACGCACGCTCTATGCCGCGACGCGCACCGAGGACCTGTCGAAGCCGTACATGGGCGACCTGATCCGGCTGGCAGGAAAGGAAGCGCGGCGGCTCCAGACCCAGTAGGGTCCCCACGCAGGGTGCAAATTGTCCCGGCCCTCCGGCGGGCCGGGACCTGGCAAAGTATCTAATGAATCAGAGGGACTTGAGATCGGATGCCATCATCCGCCCGTCGCGACCTTCTTTCAACTCGTAACTCACCTTCTGGTTGTCCGCCAGGCCGGTGAGGCCCGACCGCTCAACCGCCGAAATATGAACGAAGACATCCTTGCCACCCTCTTCGGGCGCAATGAAGCCGTAGCCTTTCGTGGTGTTGAACCATTTCACGGTGCCGTTCGGCATGTCCCGTGCTCCTTCCAGTCTTTCTCAATGTTCTGCCCTGCCGGGGGCGGGCCTCCCGTCACATCCGCCTTTCAGAGCGGAAAATCGGCATGAACACCGGTTTTCCGTGACTGATCGTCGAAGGTCACACCGAAAATCGTTACACAGGCGATGTAAAAATCAAGAGAAACACCTCGCAACCGCAGCGATAGGCGATAAATTGTGCGGGCAAGACGAAGCAGAGGGCGTGATGAGGCTATACGGGCTGAAAAACTGTGACACATGCCGCAAGGCGATGAAGGCGCTGCCGCAGGCAGAGTTCGTGGACGTGCGCGCCGACGGGGTGCCTGCGGACGTTCTGGCGGCGGCGCAGGCGCGGTTCGGCGACAAGCTGGTGAATACCCGCTCGACGACATGGCGCGGCCTTGACGAAGCGGATCGCGCGAAACCGCCGCTGGTGCTCTTGGCGGAGCACCCGGCGCTGATGAAGCGCCCGCTCATCACCAACGGTGACGAGATGTACCTGGGCTGGGACAAGACCACGCAGGCCGCCCTTGGCGTCGGCTGAGCCCGGCGCGACACTTGTTTGACACGAAAAGGCCCCCGCATTCTCTGCGGGGGCCTTTGCTTTTATTCCGGGCTCTCATCCGGGTCCGCGTGGTCAGCCGCGCAGGTCAGGTGGCGTCGCGTCGGTGCCGAGCTCGGCCGCGATCTCGTCGAGCGGGCGCACCTGCGTCTGCTTTTCGCCGAGGCGGCGCACGGTGACCGTGCGTTCCTCGACCTCGCGGTGGCCGACCGCTAGGATCACCGGCACCTTGCCGACCGAATGCTCGCGGACCTTGTAGTTGATCTTCTCGTTTCGCGTGTCGGCCTCGGCCCGGACGCCCGCCGCCTTCAGCGCCGCGACGACCTCGTAGACGTAGTCGTCGGCTTCCGAGGTGATCGAGGCCACCACCACCTGCCGCGGTGCCAGCCAGAACGGCAGCCGGCCGGCGTGTTCCTCGATCAGGATGCCGATGAAGCGCTCGAAGGAGCCCAGCGTCGCGCGGTGCAGCATGACCGGGCGGTGCTTTTCGCCGTCCTTGCCCACGTAGGTGGCGTCGAGGCGCTCGGGCAGAACGAAGTCGACCTGCAGCGTGCCGCATTGCCAGTCGCGGCCGATCGCGTCGGTCAGCACGAACTCGAGCTTGGGCCCATAGAAGGCGCCTTCGCCCGGGTTAAGCTCCACGTCGTTGGTGACCTTCTGCGTCGCGTCCATCAGCGCCTTTTCGGCGCGGTCCCAGACCTCGTCGGAGCCGGCGCGCACATCGGGGCGGTCGGAGAACTTGATCTTGTAGGTCGGGAAGCCGAGATCGCGGTAGATCTCGCTGAGGAAGGAGATGAACTTCTCGGTTTCCTCGGCAATCTGGTCCTCGGTGCAGAAGATGTGGGCGTCGTCCTGCGTAAAGCCGCGCACACGCATGATGCCGTGCAGCGCGCCCGACGGCTCGTAACGGTTGCAAGAGCCGAATTCGGCCATGCGCAGCGGCAGGTCGCGGTAGGACTTGAGCCCCTGGTTGAAGATCTGCACGTGGCAGGGGCAGTTCATCGGCTTCAGCGCGTTCACCGACTTCTCGCGCGCATGCTCCTCGTCAACCTCGACGATGAACATGTTGTCCTGGTACTTCTCCCAGTGTCCCGAGGCTTCCCACAGGCGCCGGTCGACGACCTGCGGCGTGTTCACCTCGACGTAGCCGCCCTTCTGCTGCTGCCGGCGCATGTAGTCCTGCAGCGTGGTGTAGACGGTCCAGCCGTTCGGATGCCAGAAGATCTGGCCCGGCGCCTCTTCCTGCATGTGGAACAGGTCCATCTCGCGGCCGAGCCGGCGGTGGTCGCGCTTCGCCGCTTCCTCGAGGAAGTTGAGATAGCCCTGCAGATCCTTGCGATTGCGGAACGCCACGCCCTGCACACGCTGGAGCATGGGGCGGTTCACGTCGCCGAACCAGTAGGCGCCCGAGACGCCCATCAGCTTGAAGGCGTCGGCCGGAAGCTGGCCGGTGTGCTGCAGGTGAGGACCGCGGCAGAGATCCTGCCACTCGCCGTGCCAGTACATCCGGATCGGCGCATCCTCGGGGATGCGGTCGACGAGCTCGACCTTGTAGGGCTCGCCGTTGTCCTCGTAGAACTTGCGCGCGCGGTCACGGTCCCAGATCTCGGTGCGCACCTCGTCGCGGGCGTTGATGATCTCCTTCATCTTCGCCTCGATCTGCCCAAGATCCTCGGGCGTGAAGGGCTCGGCCCGGTCGAAGTCGTAGAACCAGCCGTGCTCGGTGACGGGGCCGATGGTGACCTTGGTGTCGGGCCAGATCTCCTGCACGGCGCGCGCCATCACGTGCGCGAGGTCGTGGCGGATCAGCTCGAGCGCCGGCGCGTCGTCCTGCATCGTGTTGATGGCGATCTCCGCGTCTTCCTCGATCGGCCACTGAAGATCCCAGTGCTGACCGTTGACGGTGGCGGAAATGGCCTTTTTCGACAGCGATTTCGAGATCGACGCGGCGACCTCGGCGGGGGTTACGCCGGCGTCGTAGTCGCGCGAATTGCCATCGGGAAGGGTGAGAGAGACTTGGGCCATGATCTGGCTCTCCTCGTCGGTTTGGCGCCCACGGAACGCCCGGTTGCGGGTATGGTTTCGGCGGTGTTTTGGCCGCGCGGGCAGGGGGTGTCAAGCGCCGTGCGTCGCGGCAAACCCGGCACCGGACCGCACCGTTGCGCTGTACGCGCGCTGCAGCGAGGGTCACCGCCAAAAATAACGCCGCCCCGCGCGGTGGCAGGGCGGCGTCTCAGTTCGGTCGGCGCGGGTGTTACTCGGCCGGCTGTCCCTGGGGCTGTCCATCAGGCGTGGTGTCCACGGCCTTCTCGACGTAGGTCGCATGAATGTCGCCGGACATGTTGTGTTCCGCTTCGGAGTCGCTGCGATAACGCTGGCGATGACGATGGATCATCAGGTTGTCCCAACGAAGTGCACGCACGAGCGACAGGGCGATGAGACAGAGCACCACGGCAAAGGGGAAGCCCGCCACCACAGCTGCCGCCTGCAGCGCGTCGAGACCACCGGCCAGAAGCAGGACCGAGGCGACGGCGCCTTCGGTAACGGCCCAGAAGATCCGCTGGATCTTCGGGGGGTTAGGGTCGCCGCCCGAGGTCAGCATGTCGATGACGAAGCTGCCGGAGTCGGACGACGTCACGAACCACATGATGATGAGGACCGTCGCGAAGACCGAGGTGATGCTCTTGAGCGGGAAGTAGTTCAGCAGTTCGAACATCGCGTTGGCGTAGTTCTCCTGCGTCGCCTCGACCAGGGTCGGGTCGCCGCCGAGCGAGATGTCGATCGCGGTGCCACCGAAGGCGGTGAACCAGAAGAACATGATGGTGCAGGGCAGCAGCATCACGCCGACCATGAATTCGCGCACCGTGCGGCCGCGGCTGATGCGCGCGATGAAGACGCCGACGAAGGGCGCCCAGCTCACCCACCAGGCCCAGTAGAAGATCGTCCAGCTGTTCTGCCAGTTGCCGCCGTCATTGCCGCTGAGCCAGCCCTCGCTCCAGGTGCCGAGCTCGACGAGACGGCTCAGGTAGTAGCCGTAGTTGTCGATGAAGCTGTCGAAGATGAACAGCGTCGGTCCGACGATGACCATGAAGGCCAGCAGGATGATCGTGAGCACGATGTTGACGTTGGACAGCCGCTTGATGCCGCCGTCGAGACCCGCCACCACCGACATCGTCGCCATCGCGGTGATGCCGGCGATGATGAGGATCTGCACGAAGGTGTTGTTCGGCACGCCGAAGACATCGGAGAGACCCGCGTTCACCTGCGTGGCGCCGAGGCCCAGCGAGGTGACGATGCCGAACATGGTGCCAAAGACCGCGAGGATGTCGACCACATCGCCCCAGAAGCCGTAGATGCGGTCACCGATCAGCGGGTAGAGCGTCGAGCGGATCGACAGCGGCAGACCCTTGCGGAAATGGAAATAGGCCAGCGACAGCGCGACCACCGCGTAGATCGCCCAGGCGTGGAAGCCCCAGTGCATGAAGCTGATCGCCATGGCGTCGCGCGCGGCGGCCATGGTCTCGGGCTCCTGCAGGGGCGGGGCGAGATAGTGATACATTGGCTCGGCCACGCCCCAGTAGATGAGGCCGATGCCGATACCCGCGCTGAACAGCATCGCCGTCCACGAGAACAACGAGTATTCCGGGTCCTCTTCCATCTTGCCGAGGCGAACGTCGCCGAACGGACCGAACGCCATGAAGATCACGAAGATCAGCAGCGCGTTCACCAGAAGGATCATCGCCCAGCCCAGATAGCTCGCGAAAAAGTTCTGGATGCCGACGAAGACGGTGTTGGCAAGGTCGCTGAAGAGGGCGCCGAACAGGATGAAACCGACGATAAGCGCCGCGGAAACGATGAAAACGGGCCGGTGAACCTTTGGAAATATCCAAAATCGTTCCTGCGGTATGTGCTGCTTCATCTGCGTTCTTCCCTGTTGTTGCACTGACAGGTCGAACGCGGGTTCCCGCCGAAAGGTTCAACTCTCCGGTCACATTTCAGAGGCCGTCCCTTGAAATCGCCATCACGTTACCGTGGCTGAACATTTGCCCATCTGGCTTCCAGCGCCTCGAGCGCGGCGATACGCTCCTCGGTCTTCGGGTGCGATAGAAGCCAGGCGGGGATCGCACCCCCACGGTTGTTCGTGAGCTTTTCGAGTTTCGTAAACAGTGACTTCTGAGGTCCGACACCGATGCCGGACTTGTGCAGAAGCGCGGCGGCATAGGCATCGGCCTCGTATTCGTCACCGCGTGACAGACGCGCCGCGAGCAGTTTCATCAGCGCGTTGGCGATCCACGGACCGATGCCGGGCAGAAAACGGCTCAGCACCATGGCAAGCGCGGTGCGAATGGCGTTCTGGCCAGAGAAGTCGATCATCCGGCGCTGCGAATGACCCAGCGCCACGTGCCCCAACTCGTGCGCGATGACGCTTGCCATTTCCTCGGCCGTGACCTCGCCGGCGCGGTAGCGGTTGTAGAAGCCGCGTGTGATGAAGATGCGCCCGTCCGGCGCGGCGAGACCGTTGACCGGCTCGATCTCATAGATGTTCACCCGGATGCGCGGCAGGTCGAGCGCCTCGGCCATGCGGTCGGTGAGCGCCTTGAGGCGTCCGTCCGCAAGCTCGGTCGACTTGGCATCGAGCTCGCGCGCGGTCCGCCACGCCGAGAAACGATACATCGCGACCGCGTAGAGAATGGCGAGCAGGATCGGAGTGAACTTCAGCATGACCTGAATATGGGCGCTCGGGCCGGGGCGGCCAAGGGCAATCTCGGCGCGTGAGGGGCGTATTGCCTGCTGAGGAAAGAAAAATCCCGACCGCATGAGCGGCCGGGATCTCCATGTTCGTTGTCGTGATGCGAACTCAGCTCTCGCCGTCCGCCTCGTCCTCGCCCTGGTCGGCGATCCAGGCGACCGAGACGACGGTCTCGCCCTCGCGGGTGTTGAAGACCTTCACCCCTCCGGCGCTGCGCGAGCGGAAGGAGATGCCGTCGACCGGAACCCGGATCGACTGGCCCGTCGAGGTGGCCAGCATGATCTGGTCTTCCATCTCGACCGGGAAGGAGGCCACGATCTCGCCGCCGCGCATGGTCTTTTCCCATGCCGTGACGCCCATGCCGCCGCGGCCGCGGATCGGGTAGTCGTGGCTCGAAGACAGCTTGCCCAGGCCCTTGGCGGTGATCGTGAGAATCAGGTTTTCGGCAGCCGACATCTCGGCGTAGCGCTCGGGTGGCAGCAGGCTGTCGGCGTTGCCCTCGTCCTCGTCCGGGGTCGTCTCTGCATCGTCCGCGAGCCCCGCCATGGCGCGGCGCATCTTGAGGTAGGAGGCGCGCTCATCCGACTCGGCCTCGAAGTGCCGGATGACCGACATCGACACGACCTCGTCGCCGTTCGACAGCTTCACGCCGCGCACACCGGTGGAATTGCGCGAATTGAACACACGCACGTCCGGCACAGGGAAGCGGATGGCGCGACCGGAATTGGTGACGAGCATGATGTCGTCCTCTTCCGAGCAGATCCGCGCGTTGATGAGGCGCGTTGCCGCGTCGTCGCCCTCGAACTTCATCGCGATCTTGCCGTTGCGCTTCACGCTGGTGAAATCCGACAGCCGGTTGCGACGCACGGAGCCCTTGGAAGTGGCGAAGACGATCTGCAGATCGTCCCAGTCCGCCTCGTCCCGGTCGACCGGCATGATCGCCGCCACCGACACGCCCTGCGGGATCGGCAGGATGTTGACGATGGCCTTGCCCTTCGAGGTCCGGCCCCCCTGCGGCAGCCGCCAGGTCTTGAGCTTGTAGACCATGCCCTCGGTGGTGAAGAACAGCAGCTGCGTATGGGTGTTGGCCACGAAGAGCTGGGTGACGACGTCGTCTTCCTTCAGCCCGCCGCCCGACAGCCCCTTGCCGCCACGCTTCTGCGACCGGTACTCGGCCAGCGGCGTGCGCTTGATGTAGCCGGACTGGGTGACCGTGACGACCATGTCCTCGCGCTCGATCAGGTCCTCGTCGTCCATGTCGCCGGCCCAGTCGGCGATCTCGGTGCGGCGCGGCACGGCGAACTGGTCGCGCACGGCGGTCAGCTCGTTCGAGATGATCTCCATGATGCGCTCGCGCGACCCGAGGATCTCGAGGTATTCCTTGATCTTCTTCGCCAGCTCCTCGAGCTCGTCGGTGACTTCCTTGACGCCGAGCTGGGTGAGGCGCTGCAGCCGCAGCTCGAGGATCGCCCGCGCCTGGCTTTCGCTCAGGTTATAGGTGCCGTCCTCGTTCATCTTGTGGGTAGGATCGTCGATCAGCTGGATGTAGGGTGCGATGTCATGCGCCGGCCAGCGCCGCGTCATCAGCTTCTCGCGCGCCTCGGCGGCATCCTGCGAGGCGCGGATGGTCGCGACAACCTCGTCGACGTTGCTGACCGCCACGGCGAGACCGCACAGGATATGACTGCGTTCGCGCGCCTTGCGCAGCAGGTAGGCGGTGCGCCGGGCCACGACATCCTCGCGGAAGTCGACGAAGGCGGTGAGGAATGCCCGCAGCGTGAGCTGCTCGGGACGGCCGCCGTTCAGCGCCAGCATGTTGCAGCCGAAGCTGACCTGCATCGGCGTGAAGCGGTAGAGCTGGTTCAGCACGACCTCGGCGGTGGCGTCGCGCTTGAGCTCGATCACCACGCGCACGCCGGAGCGGTCGGATTCGTCCTGAACGTGGCTGATGCCCTCGATCTTCTTGTCGCGCACCGACTCGGCGATCTTCTCGATCATGTTCGACTTGTTCACCTGGTAGGGAATCTCGTCGATGACGATGGCGTAACGGTCGCGCTTGATCTCCTCGATCCGGGTCTTGGCCCGGATGATGACCGAGCCGCGCCCTTCGAGATAGGCCTTGCGCGCGCCGGACCGTCCGAGGATCACGCCGCCGGTCGGGAAGTCGGGGGCGGGGATATACTCGATCAGCTGCTCGGAGCTGAGGTCGGGCTCCTCGATGAGCGCCAGCGTCGCGTCGATGACCTCGCCGAGGTTGTGCGGCGGGATGCGCGTCGCCATGCCGACGGCGATGCCCTCGGATCCGTTCACCAGGATGTTGGGATAGCGCGCCGGCAGCACCAGCGGCTCGTTGCGCTCGTTGGCGTAGTTCGGGACGAAGTCGACGGTGTCCTTGTCGATGTCCTCGAGCAGTGCTTCGGCGGTTCGCTCGAGACGAGACTCGGTGTACCGGTAGGCGGCCGGCGGGTCGCCGTCCATCGAGCCGAAATTGCCCTGGCCGTCGATCAGCGGCAGCGACATGGAGAAGTCCTGCGCCATCCGCACCAGCGCGTCGTAGACGGCCGAGTCGCCGTGGGGGTGATACCGGCCCATGACGTCGCCGACCGCGGTGGCGCACTTGCGGTAGGGCTTCGACTTGGTCTGCCCGTTCTCCCACAGCGTGTAGAGAATGCGCCGGTGCACCGGCTTCAACCCGTCGCGCAGGTCGGGAATGGCGCGGCTCACGATCACGCTCATCGCGTAATCGAGATAGCTCGACTTCATCTCGTCGATGATCGAGATGGCGGGGCCGCTGTAGCTCGGGCGCTCGGGTCCGCCCATTTCTTCACCGTTTTCAGGGGGTTCCGGCGTGTCGGTCACGATGCTCGCCTGTCCGTTCTTATGCTATATCTTGTTGAAATGGCTTATATCAGAGACAGGATATGGGGCGCAATGGCGGGCGGCAGACATTTCTGGCAGCCGCTCTTGGAGCCTGCTAACAATCTGTTTTCATTGATGGAATGAATTTCTCACTGCAAGCTACCTGACATGGAAACATGACGAGGTAAAGCGATGCAGGAAACGCCGACGGAACTGATGCTCAAGGGCTATGGCCTCACCACCGCCGAGATCTTCTACCGGATGCCGGATTATCGGAACGTCCTCAATACCTTCGTTTGGCAGGAGTACGATCTCGCACCGGATCACCCGAGGCTCTTCAGGTTCATCGAGTTCTGGCAGGACGAGATCGAGGGGCCGCTGCATTCGATCCGCTACACGCATCGCAAGATGCTGTCATCGGGGGAGTGGCGCAACGTGGTCGGCGAAATCACCTATCACTGATGACCTTGCCTGCGGCGCGCGTCGGGACTTCAGGGGCTCTGCCCCTCTGCGGCTGCGCCGCATTCACCCCGAGGGTATTTTCGAACCGGAGAAAATCAGAAGCGTGTCGTGAGAAGGCGGTCCGGTCCACCCCTCGCCGCGCGGGGCGAGGGGCTTCTCCGGTTGCGGTCATCGGCGCCTCCGCCTGTACCGCAGATCCGGTTATGGCTCATTAAGGTTAACGAACCGTTTCTTCTCTGGTTCGAAAATACCCTTCGGGGGTGAATTCGCGGAACGCGAAGAGGGGGCAGACAGCCCCCTTGCGCCCTTGCCCCAGGTGCTGCCCGGTCTCAGGGGATGATGCGGGTGTATTTCGTGCCTTCGAGCGTGGCGCCGACGCGCAGGCCGGACTGGCCGAAGATCACCGCGATGACGGGGGCCATCGAGGTGGTCGTCTCTGCCGCGAGAGTCTCGCCCTTTTCCGGCGTGGCGTACTCGATGTTGGCGGCGGCGGCCCAGCCCGGCGAGCGGCGGAAGTTCATCAGCGCTTCGTCGGTCATGAAGAACAGCACATGGGCATATTGCTGCGCGCCGATCTGCGGGCCGCCGGAGCCGCGCACCATCGAGTAGTAGTCGACCGTAGCCCCGCCGACGCGCAGCGCGCCGCGGCCGTAGGCGCCGCCGAGACCGAGGCCGGCTTCGGTGACCAGCGGCATGACCAGCATGCCGGTCGCCTTGTTGCCGAGATCGACCGTGCCCGGAAATTGCGAATACATCTGGCTCAGGGTCGAATCCACGCGGGCGTCGATGGTGGCGGCACCGGGGCTGCCGATGCCGTTGCCACAGGCTGCGAGAAGGGCCGTCGCCCCCAGTCCGAAGGTGAAGCTGCGTCGGGTGATGTCCATGGGTCTGCTCTGTGTCCTGTCCTTGCCAAAGCCTCGCCCCGGCTGTCCCGCCGGGTTGCGGCGAGCTTAGCTTCCTGTGGCAGCAAAGTCACGCGTCAAGCGCCGGTGCGCGGCAATCCGCCTTAGCCGTTGAGCAGGCGGGCGGCCGCCGGGGCGAAGTAGGTCAGCACGCCGTCGCAGCCCGCGCGCTTGAAGGCGGTGAGGCTCTCGAGCATGACCCGGTCTCCGTCGAGCCACCCGCGCTCGGAGGCGCCGGCGAGCATCGCGTATTCGCCCGAGACCTGGTAGGCGAAGACCGGCACGCCGAAGCTGTCCTTGGCGCGACGACAGATGTCGAGATAGGGCATCCCGGGTTTCACCATCACCATGTCGGCGCCCTCGGAGAGGTCGCGGGCCACGAGGCGCATCGCCTCGTCGGCGTTGCCGGGCTGCATCTGGTAGGTGGTCTTGTCGCCCTTGAGTGCGCCCGATGCGCCGACGGCGTCGCGGAAGGGGCCATAGAAGGCCGAGGCGTATTTCGCCGAGTAGCTCATCAGCAGGGTGTTGCGGAAGCCCTCGCGCTCGAGCTCGCGGCGGATCGCGCCGATGCGGCCGTCCATCATGTCGGAGGGGCCGATGATGTCGCAGCCGGCGCGGGCCTGGCTCAGCGCCTGCTTCACCAGCGCCTCGACGGTCTCGTCGTTGACGATCTCGCCATTGGCCTCGAAGCCATCGTGGCCCTTGCTGTTGTAGGGGTCGAGGGCCACGTCGGTCATCACCGCGATGTCCGGCACCGCGTCCTTGATGGCGCGGGTGGCGCGGTTCGACAGGTTGTCAGGGTTCCACGCCTCGGCGCAATCTTCGGTCTTCTTCTCCGCCGGCGTGAAGGGGAAGAGGCAGATCGCCGGGATGCCCAGCGCGTGTGCCTCGCGGGCGGCGTCGACCACCTTGTCCACCGAAAGCCGGTTCACGCCGGGCATCGACGCCACCGGTTCCACGATGCCTTCGCCCTCGCGCACGAAGACCGGCCAGATGAAATCGGCGGGCGTGAGCACGTTCTGGGTCACCAGCGACCGGATCGCGGGCGACTTGCGCAGGCGGCGCAGGCGGGTTGCGGGAAAGGCGGCTTGGGTCGGGTGCATGGCCGGATCCTTGGCTGACAAGATGCGGTGATCCGAGGGACATGCACCCGCGCCATGCAGGTTGTCCACCCCCGGCGGCGGGGACGGACTGTCGCGGGGCGCGCCGGGCTTCAGTCGAAGCGGCCTTCGTGCAGCTCGAGCGGCTCCGGATCGCCGAGGTTGGCGAGGAAGTCGGGGCGGTTCTTGCTGGCCGCGAACGGGGCCTGAAGGCGGTTCGAAACGGCGTTGTAGACGAAGAACGCGTTCGAACGGGGGTCGGGCGTGATGTTGCCGTTCGAGCCGTGGATCGTGTTGCAGTCGAACAGGAACAGCGTCCCGGCCGGACCCTCGGCGTCGGCAATGCCATGCATCTTCGCGAGATCCGCGAGGCTTTCGGGCGACGGTGTGCCGATTTCCTGCTTCTGCAGCGAGCTCTTGTGGTTGTCCTCGGGCGTCTCGCCCTGGCAGCTCACGAAGACCTTGTGCGATCCGGGCATCAGCATCAGTGCGCCGTTGTGGGCCCGGTTGTCGGTGAGCAGCAGCGAGGCCGAGAGCGCGCGCATCCGCGGCATGCCGTCTTCGGCGTGCCATGTCTCGAAATCGGAGTGCCAGTAGAATTCCTTGCCGGTGAAGCCGGGCTTGTAGTTCAGGCGCGACTGGTGGACGTAGACCTCGTCGCCGAGCAGGAAGCGTGCGATGCCTGCGAGCCGCCGGTCGCGGGCGAGCTTCGACATCATCTCGTCCTGCGCCTCGAGTCGGAAGATCGTGCGCACTTCGTTCGAACCCGGTTCGGTTACCACATCCTCGCCGGCGAGCGCATCACCGTCGGCCCGCAGCGCCGCTGCGCGATCAACCAGCGCGCGGACCTCTTCGGGCGAAAAGAGATCCTTGAGCACCAGAAAACCGTCGCGGTCGAAACGCTCGGCCTCTGCCTGCGAGATCGGGGCCTTCTCGGTCCAGTCCTGCCAGACCACCGGGTCGACGCGCTCGATCCAGCGCTCCGGCTCGGGGGTCCGTGTGGGGTACGCATCCGCCTCGAGGGTGTCTCGGGTGTCGCGGGGTGCATATTCCAGTGGCATGATGCCTCCTTGCTGTGCTGTTTGGAAACAGGCTGTGCTGTACTCCCACAAGTCCCCCCGGTCGTTGGAGGTTCCAAATTTTCTCTTTGGGGTTGAGCGGCCAAGCTTGGTGCGGCGTCGCCCACAGCGGCGATGGATTGTTGCGGTTTGCGCTCTGGGCAATCGGACCGGGTCGGTCTAGAACGCCTGGAACGCAAGCGACGGAAGAGGCACGGCGTGGACTGGTATCAGATCGTCCTGGAAACCATCGACATGCGGTCCTTCTCGAACCTCTGGTTCTGGATCGCGCTCGCGGTGGTCTGGTCCACCGCCAGTCACTGGGTGCTGGGCGTGCCGTTCGACATGGTGGCGCGGGCGCGCCGCAGCGGCGGTCAGGCCGGCCGGGATCTCGAGGACATGGTGCGCATCACCGTGACCCGGATCCTCTACATCGCCGAGGAGGCGGGGCTCTGGATCGTCGGCTTCGGCTCGGCGCTGCTGAGCGGCCTCGCGGTCGCGGGGTTCGTCTACGGCATGGAGCTCGCGCAGGCGCTGTTCCTGCTGGCCTTCCCGATGTCGCTGGTGGCATGGATGAACGTGGTCACAGCAGCGCGCATCCGGAACGAGGCGCTTGCCGGAGAGGACCTGTGCGCCCGCCTTTCGCGCCATCGCTTCTGGACGCAGGTGATCGGGATGGTCTCGATCTTCGTCACCGCGCTGTGGGGAATGTACCAGAACATGTCCTACACCGCGCTCGGCGGCTGAAGAGGGCGGTTGACGCCGGCGTGTCGGCGCGCCAAATCCCATTCCCATGTCACAGACACGTATTACCATGGGCGGCGCGCCCGAAGGGTTCGACGCGCGCCTCGTCCTGGCCGAGGCCGACAAGGCCGGCGGTCCCGTCATCCACATCGCCCGCGACGACAAGCGCATGGTGGCGATGGCCGATGCGCTGGCGTTCTTCTCGCCCGACATGCCCGTGGTGCGCTTTCCCGCCTGGGACTGCCTGCCCTATGACCGGGTGTCGCCGAACCCCGACATCTCGGCCGCGCGCATGGCGACGCTGGCGGGGCTCGTGCACGGGATGCCGCAGCGCTTCGTGCTGCTGACGACGCTTTCGGCGGCGATGCAGTTCATCCCGGCCCGCGACATCCTGCGCGAGGCGGCGTTTTCCGCCCGCGTCGGTGACCGCATCGACGAGGCGGCGCTGCGGGCCTTCCTCGTGCGGATGGGGTTCAGCCAGGCGCCGACGGTGACCGAGCCCGGCGACTACGCGATCCGGGGCGGCATCATCGACGTCTTTCCGCCGGGCGAGGGCGGGCCGGTGCGACTCGACCTGTTCGGTGACGTGCTGGACGGGGCGCGCCGGTTCGATGCCGCCACGCAGCGGACCACCGAGAAGCTCGACGTGGTCGAACTGGCGCCGGTCTCCGAGGTCATCCTCGACGAGGCCGCCATTACGCGCTTTCGCCAGAACTACCGCATCGAGTTCGGCGCCGGCACCTCGGACGACCCGCTCTACGAGGCGGTGAGCGCGGGGCGCAAGCAGCAGGGCATGGAGCACTGGCTGCCGTTCTTCCACGAGCGGCTTGAGACCCTGTTCGATTACCTGCCCGATGCGCCGGTGCTGATGGACGACCAGCTTACCCCCGCGCGGCTGGCGCGGTGGGAGAGCATCGAGGACCAATACGAGTCGCGCCGGCACGCGATGACCCAGAAGGGTCGGCTGGATTCCGTCTACAAGCCGGTGCCGCCGGGCCAGCTCTACCTTGACGACGCCGCCTGGGAGGCGGCGCTCGACGGGCGGCGCGCGGTGCAGTTCCATCCGCTCGCGCAGGCCAGCGGGCCCGGCGTCGTCGACGCGGGCGGCCGGATCGGGCGCAACTTCGCGCCCGAGCGCCAACAGGAAAGCCTGAGCCTTTTCGGCGCCTTGGCAGATCATGTTAAGGCAAAGATGCAGGGCGGCCCGGTGCTCATCGCGTCGTGGTCCGAGGGCGCCCGCGAGCGACTGACCGGCCTGATCGAAGACGAGGGGCTGGCCGAGGCGATCCCGGTGGCGAACGGCACCCGCATCGGCAAGCGCGGCCTGCACCTTGCGGTCTGGGCGCTGGAAACCGGCTTCGAGGCGCCCTGGGGCGACCCGAAGAACCGCCAGCGGATCACGGTGATCTCGGAGCAGGACGTGCTCGGCGACCGGCTGATCCGCGCGCCCAAGAAAAAGCGCAAGGCCGAGAACTTCCTGACCGAGGCGCAGTCGCTCAGCCCGGGCGATCTGGTTGTTCACGTCGACCACGGCATCGGGCGCTATCACGGCATGGAGGTCATCACCGCCGCGGGCGCCGCGCATGAATGCCTGCTGCTGGAATACGCCGAGGGTGCGCGGCTCTACCTGCCGGTCGAGAACATCGAGCTGCTGTCGCGCTACGGGCATGACGAGGGGCTGCTCGACCGTCTGGGTGGCGGTGCCTGGCAGGCCAAGAAGGCGAAGCTCAAGGAGCGCATCCGCGAGATGGCGGACAAGCTCATCCGCGTCGCTGCCGAACGCGCGCTGCGCAAGGCGCCGGTCATCGACCCGCCGCCCGGCGCGTGGGAGAGCTTCTGCGCGCGGTTCCCCTACACCGAGACCGACGACCAGCTGCATGCCATCGAGGACACGCTGTCGGACATGACCAGCGGCAACCCGATGGACCGGCTGATCTGCGGCGACGTGGGCTTCGGCAAGACCGAGGTCGCGATGCGCGCGGCCTTCGTCGCGGCCATGTCCGGGGTGCAGGTCGCGGTCATCGCGCCGACAACCCTGCTTGCCCGGCAGCACTACAAGAGCTTTGCCGAACGGTTTCGGGGCTTCCCGCTCAACGTGGCGCCGCTGTCGCGGTTCGTGTCCTCGTCGCAGGCCGCCAAGACGCGCGAGGGCATCTCGAAAGGCACCGTCGACATCGCCGTCGGCACCCACGCGCTGCTGGCCAAGAACATCCGGTTCCAGAACCTCGGGCTGCTGATCATCGACGAAGAACAGCATTTCGGCGTCGGCCACAAGGAACGGCTGAAACAGCTGCGCTCGGACATCCACGTTCTTACGCTGACCGCGACGCCGATCCCGAGGACGCTGCAGCTGTCGCTGTCGGGCGTACGGGACCTGTCGATCATCGGCACGCCGCCGGTCGACCGCCTGTCGATCCGCACCTATGTCTCCGAGTTCGACGCGGTCACCATCCGCGAAGCGCTGCTGCGCGAGCACTACCGTGGCGGACAGAGCTTCTACGTGGTGCCGCGCATCACCGACCTGCCCGAGATCGAGGAATTCCTGCGCGAGCAGGTGCCCGAGGTCTCCTTCGTGGTGGCGCATGGCCAGATGCCGGCGGGCGAGCTCGACGACAAGATGAACGCCTTCTACGACGGCAAGTTCGACGTGCTGCTGGCCACGACGATCGTGGAGTCGGGCCTCGATATTCCCACCGCGAACACGATGGTGGTGCACCGGTCGGACATGTTCGGCCTGAGCCAGCTCTACCAGATCCGCGGCCGCGTCGGCCGCTCCAAGACCCGGGCCTATGCCTACCTGACGACGAAGCCGCGCGCGAAGCTCACCGACGCCGCGCAGAAGCGCCTGCGGGTGCTGGGCTCGCTCGACACGCTCGGCGCGGGCTTCACGCTGGCAAGCCAGGATCTCGACATTCGTGGCGCCGGCAACCTGCTGGGCGAGGAACAGTCGGGCCAGATGCGCGACGTGGGCTACGAGCTTTACCAGTCGATGCTGGAAGAGGCGATTGCCAAGATCAAGTCGGGCGAGACCGAGGGCATCCTCGAGGACGACGGCCAGTGGGCGCCACAGATCAATCTCGGCGTGCCGGTGCTGATCCCCGAGGACTACGTGCCCGATCTTGACGTGCGGCTCGGTCTCTACCGGCGGCTCAGCGAGTTGTCGACCAAGGTCGAGCTCGAAGGCTTCGCCGCCGAACTCATCGACCGGTTCGGCAAGCTGCCGAAGGAGGTGAACACGCTGATGCTCGTCGTGCGCATCAAGGCGATGTGCAAGAAGGCCGGCATCTCGAAGCTCGACGGCGGGCCGAAGGGGGCGACGATCCAGTTCCACAACGACAAGTTCGCCTCGCCCGAGGGGCTTGTGGCCTTCATCCAGGCGCAGAACGGGTTGGCGAAGATCAAGGACAACAAGATCGTCGTGCGTCGCGACTGGAAGAAGGACAGCGACAAGATCAAGGGTGCCTTCGCCATCGCGCTCGACCTCGCCGAGCGGGCCGGGACCGTGAAGCGCCGCAAGGAGGCCTGAGGGCCGGGAAGGGGGCGGATGCGGATCGCCTCGCTCAACGTGCAGAACCTGCGGCTGCTGCCCGATACGGGCGGCGGCCACCTGCACGGCGCGCGTGACCGCGACGAGGCCGCGAGCCCCTCCCATGACGCTGCCGATCGCCGACTGACCGCCCAGTTGATCGCCGCGACCGATGCCGACATCGTCGCGCTGCAGGAGGTGTTCGACGCCGAAAGCCTCGACGCCTTCCACGACCGCTGCCTCGCGCCGCTGGGCCGCGTCTACCCGCACCGTCTCTGCCTGCCGGGAAACGATGGGCGCGGGCTCGACGTGGCGGTGATGGCACGGCGACGGTGGGACGCGGCGCAGAGCCACGCGCAGCTGACACCGCGCGATCTCGGGCTGGACCGGCCCGAGGGGATGCCACCCGACCAGCCGATTTTTCGCCGCGATTGTCTCGAGCTCCGCTTCGGCGCGCTCACGCTCTTCGTGGTCCATTTCAAGGCACCGGCCCCCGACCCGGAGCGCGCCCGCGCGCTGCGCCGGCTCGAGGCCGAGGCGGTGGTCCGCCTGCTGCCGCGCGGGCCCGATGCGCTCTGGCTGGTGGCCGGCGACCTGAACGACCCGGAACAAGGCGAAGAGCGGGCCATCGCGCCGCTCGAGGCAGCAGGCGTGGATCTCGGCCTGCGCCTGCCCGAGGCCGCGCGCTGGACTTATTACGACCCGCACAGAGACCGGCACCAGCGGCCCGACCGGATGATCGCCTCGCCGGCGCTGGCGGCGCGCTTCCCCGAGGCGGTGCCCGAGATCCTGCGCCGGGGGCTTGGACATGAGGCCGGGCCGGGGCAGGGTGCCCGGCTCGAGCGCGTCGGGTTGCACCGCCCACACGCCAGCGATCACGCGGCGCTCGTGCTCGATCTGCCGGGCCTCTGACGGTGAGCGGAGCCGCCGATGCCACAGCTTTTCGCGCCACGGTCCGGTTGGCGCTACCGGGCCCGCGCAAAAGAGCTTTTTTCTTGTGAAAGCGGTTTGAACGTCTTAACCGATGGAACTGTCGTCATGTCGCAACCGGCCCCGGACCGGGATACGCCCGTTCCTTTGCGCCGCGCGGTCCAGACCAGACGAGGGGATCAGACATTTCCATGACCGAACGCTCATTCAGCTCCAGATTGTCCGAACTGCTCCATTTCATCTACCCCGACCTCAACGAGGATATCCTCACGTCGCAGGTTCTCGATGCCTTCTGGCCGGAGGACACGCACCGTCGGAAGAAGCCGCGCAAGCCGGGCAACAACCTCTGGACCCAGCACGACGCGGTGCTCATCACCTACGGCGACACGCTGATCGACGGCCATCACAAGCCGCTCGACCTGATGCATGACTTTCTCGTCAACCACATGAAGGGCGTGGTGAACGGCGTGCACATCCTGCCGTTCTTTCCCTTCACCTCCGACGACGGTTTCGCCGTCACCGACTACCGCAAGGTGAACCCGCAGCTCGGGGAATGGTCGGACATCACGCGGATCGGCTCGGAATTCCACCTGATGTCGGATCTCGTGCTGAACCACGTCTCGAGCCAGGGCGTGTGGTTCAACGCCTACCGGCAGGGCCAGAAGCCCTACGACAAGTTCTTCTTCGAGGCCGACCCGTCGGACGACGTGTCGATGGTGGTGCGGCCGCGCACCACGTCGCTTCTGCAGGAGGTCGAGACCGCCAACGGCACCCGCCATGTCTGGTGCACCTTCAGCCACGACCAGATCGACCTCGACTACCGCAACCCCGATGTGCTGCTCGAGATCCTGCGGATCATCCGGCTGCACATCGACCGGGGCGTGCGCATCATCCGGCTCGACGCCGTGGCCTTCCTCTGGAAGGAGATCGGCACCGCCTGCATCCACCTGCCGCAGACCCACGCGGTGATCCAGCTGCTGCGCCTGCTGATGGATTACACCACCGAGACGGTCATCCTGCTGACCGAGACCAACGTGCCCAAGGCCGAGAACCTCAGCTACTTCGGCCACCGCAACGAGGCGCATGTGGTCTACAACTTCCCGCTGCCGCCGCTGGTGCTGCATGCGATGATGTCGGGCTCGGCGAAATACCTGATCGACTGGCAGCGCACGATGCCGCCGGCGCCGCTTGGTTGTGCCTACCTCAACTTTACCGCCAGCCACGACGGCATCGGGATGCGCCCCGCCGAGGGGCTGCTGCCGCCGCCGGAGATCGGCCAGATCATCGACACCATCCACGAGATCGGCGGAAAGGTCTCCATGCGGTCGCTGCCCGGCGGGGGCGAGGCGCCCTACGAGCTAAACTGCACCTACTTCGAGGCGACGGGCCGGACCTTTGCCGGGGCCGACGACTTCCACATCGAGCGCTTCCTGTGTTCGCAGACGATCCCCATGTCGCTCGAGGGCATCCCGGCGTTCTATATCCATTCAATGCTTGCCACGCCCAACGATGTCGAGGCGGTCGAGCGGCGCGGCATGAACCGCGCCATCAACCGGCACCGCTGGGATTACCCCGAGCTGCAGGAAAAGCTTGCCGATCCCGACAGCGTTCATGCGCGGGTGCTCAAGATGCTCTCGGACCGCCTCAAGCTGCGGGCGGAGCAGCCCGGCTTCCATCCCAACGCCACGCAGTTCACGCTCAACCTCGATCAGCGGATCTTCGGGCTCTGGCGGCAGTCTCTGGACCGGGCGCAGTCGATCTTCACCCTGCACAACGTCAGTGGCGAAACCGTCGAGATCCCGAACGGCGAGCTGAACCTGATCGCGGATGAAACCTGGGTGGACCTGCTCAGCGGTGAGGAGATCCAAGCCGGCCCCGTCGAGATGGCGCCGTACCAGTGTCGGTGGATCACAAACCGCGCCTGATTGAAGGCGATGCGCGTGGATCTAGAAGATACCTATTCGTATCAAATGATTCGCGATCCATTTACCTCCCTTTCGTGGGTGGCCTAATCAATCCACCCGCTTTACGGGAATTGAACACCACGCAGGAACAACCTCGGCCAAAATTCTTAACAGCCGCTTAAAATATTTCTCGCGGCGATATTCACGACTTTTGTTTCCATATTCGTGACAATTGACCACGCGACATCTGGCGGAAGTGTCGTAATTTCCCTTGATTTCCGGTGGAGGTCACCACTCAGGGTGGTTCTCATACGGAAACAATACACGCCAAGGTTTTGAAAACCCCGAGGAACTCGGGCCCTCCGTTGGCGGCTTCCGGAGCGTGGTGTGCCGCCGCCCTGCCACTTTTCCCTTTGAGCGGTCTCAGACGCAGGAGTATTAATTTCCCAAGCCCGACTGGGGGGTGAAGACGATTGGCCACGGGGGCGGCCGTTGAATTGTCAGGCATTCGCGAGAATGCGTTGAGAGCAGTGGGATGCTGGTCCCCTGCCAACGGCAACTCTTCGTCCGCGTCAGGAATGTGGGCAGAGGCGGCCATTCCGACGCACAGCTTGCAGGCATGACGAGCGATTTCATCGGCGGCACCGCTCCGGCGTCGTTGCCGTCCACGCGGCTTGGGGCTTGGCCCCGGTTTGAAGGTATAAGGGTCGAAAATTATGGCTGATCTGGTTCTGGACTGGAGTGCGCTTGGCGCCTACGGCACCAATCTCGACGGGACGACGACCACGGTGGATGCCGGCGGCGTCGCCGTCGGTATCACGTTCACACCGCAGGATGCGGAGGCACAGGCCTTCACCGTCACCTATGACGGCTACGTGCCCGAGGGATCGGACACCGACCCCAACTCGCACCTGAAGCTTTTCGGCGCCGGCGGTGACGGCGGCGGCTCGGTGTCCTCGACCTCGACCACCGTGCTCGACTTCAGCGCCACGGATGATGCCTATGGCGACGAGGTCCAGAACGTCTCGTTCATCCTCAACGACGTCGACAGCGGCACGGGCGGCGACCTTGCCGACCTCGCCGAGTACAACGGCGGTGGCACGGTCGAGTCTGACTGGCAGGACAACGTCACCATCCTCGCCTATGACGCCGAGGGCAACGCCGTCGACGTAACCATGAACGTTCTCGGTGGGGCAACCTCGGTCTCGGGCGACACTGCCACCGGCAGCGGCACCACCGACTTCGCCGAGCAGGACGGCACGCTGCAAGTCTCCATCGCGGGGCCGGTGAGTTCGATCGAGATCGTCTACGCCAACGGCGGCAACGCCACCCAGGGCGTGCTCGTCTCGGACGTGTCCTTCTCGACCACCGACTACGGTGACATGGGCCCGATCGCCGAGGACGACACCGCCACCACCGACGAGGACGTGGCCGTCACCATCGACGTGCTTGCCAACGACAGCGATCCGGAGGGGCAGGCGCTCACCGTGACCTCGGCCACCGCGACCAACGGCACCGTGACGATCAACAACGACAACACGCTGACCTTCACGCCCGATGCCGACTACAACGGCCCGGCCGAAATCGTCTACACCGTCGAGGATCCCGACGGGAACACCGCGACCGGCAACGTCGACGTGACCGTCGAGCCGGTGAACGACGCGCCCGTCGCGACCGATGACACGGTCGGCACCGACGTGGGCGTGGCGGTGACGCTGGATCCGACCACGAACGACACCGACGTCGACGGCGACCCGCTGACCGTGACCGACGTGACCGAGCCGGGCAACGGCACCGCCGTCATCAACGAAGACGGCACCGTGACCTACACCCCCGACGAGGGCTTCACCGGCGAGGACACGATCACCTACACCGTCGACGACGGCAACGGCGGCACCGACACGGCCGACATCATCGTGACCGTGGGCGACGACACCGTTCCTCCGACCGGCAACACCCCGCCCGATGCGGTGGATGACATCTACAGCACCACCGGCGTTTCTCCGGCCACCTTCGACCCGACGCTGAACGACACCGATCCGGACGGCGATCCGCTGACCATCACCTCGGTCGGCGATGCGCCCAACGGCGAGGTCACGCTGAACGAGGATGGCACCGTGACCTTCGTCGCGGACGAGGGCTTCACCGGCTACGACAGCTTCACCTACACGATCACCGACGGCAACGGCGGCGAAGACAGCGCCTATGTCAACGTGGAGGTGCTGCCCTGCTTCACGCCGGGCACGCTCATCGCGACGCCGCAGGGCGAGCGCCTCGTCGAGGATCTCGAGGTCGGCGACCGGGTCATCACCCGCGACAACGGCATCCAGGAGATCCGCTGGATCGGCCGCAAGGAGCTGACCGGCCACCAGCTGGCGCGCAAGCCGCACCTGAGGCCTGTGCTGATCCAGCAGGGCGCGCTTGGCAAGAACCTGCCCGAGCACGACCTTCTCGTATCGCCGAACCACCGGGTGCTCGTCGCCAACGACAAGACGACGCTCTACTTCGAAGAGCGCGAAGTTCTCGCCGCGGCGAAGCATCTTACCGGGCTCGAAGGCGTGGACGAGGTCGACACGCTCGGCGTGACCTACATCCACATGATGTTCGACGCCCACGAGGTCGTGCTGTCGAACGGCGCTTGGAGCGAAAGCTTCCAGCCGGGCGACCTGTCGCTGCGCGGCATCGGCGAGGAACAGCGTCAGGAGATCTTCGAGCTCTTCCCCGAGCTGGAGCATGCCGAGGGTCTCAAGGCCTACGGCTCGGCGCGTCGCTCTCTGAAGAAGCACGAGGCACAGCTTCTGACCAGCTGAGACCATGTTCCGGAACGAATATGCAGCTCGTTCCGGTGCACCTCGACCCTGCACTTGGAACGACCATGGGAAACGGGGCGGCGCAGGCGGCCCCGTTTTTCCATTGTCTGCCGGATTTCTTGAGACGGCTTGTGGCGCGTGGCGTTATCGGACGCATGTCCGGAGCCCGCCCGCGCCACTTCAGCGACGGGGCGGGCAGCCGGCAATAGGTCAGCTGTTGCCGGAGCCGGTGAAGCGCGCCGCGTCCGCGGCCGCGCGGCGGATGGCGTTCGACTTGTGAACGGTCTCCATGTACTCGGCCTCGGGGTCGCTGTCGTAGACGACGCCGCCACCGGCCTGGATGTAGAGCTTCTCGTCCTTCACGATGGCGGTGCGCAGGGCGATGCACATGTCCATGTCGCCGCCCGCCGAGAAGTAGCCCACACCACCGCCGTAGACGCCGCGCTTTTCCGGCTCCAATTCGTCGATGATCTCCATCGCGCGGACCTTGGGCGCACCGGAAACCGTGCCGGCGGGCATCCCCGCGAAAAAGGCCGACAGCGCGTCCTGATCGTCGGCAAGCTCGCCCACGACGTTCGAGACGATGTGCATCACGTGGCTGTAGCGCTCGATGATGAACTTCTCGGTCGGTCTCACGGTGCCGATCTTCGACACCTTGCCGGTATCGTTGCGGCCGAGGTCCAGCAGCATGAGGTGCTCGGCCAGTTCCTTCTTGTCGGCCAGAAGATCGGCTTCGAGCGCTCGGTCCTCCTCGGGAGTGGCGCCCCGGGGCCGCGTGCCGGCGATCGGGCGGATCGTGACCTCGCGCCCGAAAACCCGCACGAGGATCTCGGGGCTCGCGCCGATCACCTGGAAGCCGCCGAAGTTGAAGTAGAACATGAACGGCGACGGGTTGGTGCGCCGCAGGCTGCGGTAGAGCGCGAAGGGCGGCAGCGGAAAGGGCTGGGTCCAGCGCTGCGCCGGCACCACCTGGAAGATGTCGCCCTTGCGGATGTAGTCCTTGGCCGTCTCCACGGCGGCCTTGTAGCTCTCGCGCGTGAAGTTCGAAACCGGCTCGCCGGCCTCATGCGCCTCGCCGAGATCGCGGCTGGCCTGCGGAAGCGCACGCTCGAGGTCGCGCACCGCGTCCATCACGCGCTCGGCGGCGCGGGCATAGGCCGCCCGGGCCGAAACACCGTCCTGCACCCAGGCCGGCGCGACCACGGTAACCTCGCCCTTGACGCCGTCGAGCACCGCGACCACGGAGGGCCGCAGCATCAGCCCGTCGGGCAGGCCGAGCGGATCGGGGTTCACGTCGGGCAGCTTCTCGACAAGCCGGATCATGTCGTAGCCGAGGTAGCCGAAGAGCCCGGCGGACGACTGCGGCAGATCCTCGGGCAGCTCGATGCGGCTTTCCTCGATCAGCGCCCGCAACGCGGTCAGCGGATCGGTCTCGACCTCCTCGAAGGCGTCGGGATCGAAGCGCGCCTGCCGGTTCAGCGCGGCCGTTTCGCCGTGGCACTTCCAGACCACGTCGGGCTTCATCCCGATGATCGAGTAGCGCCCGCGCACCTCGCCGCCGGTCACCGACTCGAGCATGAAAGCGTCCTTCTGGGCGCCGGTGAGCTTGAGCATCAGCGACACCGGCGTGTCGAGATCGGCCGCAAGCCGGGCGTAGACCACCTGGTTGCGGCCGGCCTCGTAGGCGGCGGCGAAATCGTCGAACGCGGGAACGAGCGTGGCCATGTCTGACGCCTTACCGGAAGTTGCTGAGCACGGCGTTGATCGCCGACTGGTCGATGGTGACGCCCGCGCGGCTCTGGATGTCGGCGTTGAGCGCGTTGAAGAGGTCCTGCGACACGCTGTTCGCGGCACGATCCCGCAGCAGGTTGCCAAGCTGTGCGACCTGCGGCTCGTCGGCGTTCACCGGCGTGATCGTGTCGAGACGCACGACAAGCGCCTCGCCCGCGCCGGGCACCACGCGCACCTCGGCGGGGTCCATGTCGAAGGCCGCCTCGAGCACCGCACGCGGCAGGCCATCGATCTGGGCGTTGCGGGTCAGGCCGGTTTCCTCGACCGGGTCCAGCCCCGATTCCTCGAAGGAGCCGTCGCCGGAGAGTGCCGGAACCAGATCCTGCGCCTGAGCGACAAGGGCCTCCTGTGCCTGTTCCTGCTCCCAGAGTGTCTCGACGCGATCGCGCACGTCCTCGAAGGGAGCGGGGGCGGGTTCGCGCAGTTCGTCTAGCCGAAGCGCGAAGATGCCTCCGTCGCCCAGCGTTTCGATGGCCGGGTAATCGTCGCGGGTCACCGCCTGCGCCGCCTCGCGGAAGGTCTCGTAGCCGGCGATGCCGCTGTCGCTCTCGGCGGTCCAGTCGATCTGTCCAAGCTCCATCTCGGTGTCGCTCGCCAGTTCCTCGAGCGTGGCGCCACCGGCGAGCTCGTCGTCGATGTCCTGCGCCATGCCCTCGATCACGCGGCGGGCGCGGTCGAAGACCAGCGCGTCGCGCAGATCGGGCACCGCGTCCTCGAAGGAAGTCTCCTGCGCCGCCAGAACGCCGTTCACGCGGTAGAGTGCGGGCCCGAGCGGCGAGGGCGCCGGGCCGACCACATCTCCAACCTCGGCGGAGAAAACCGGCTCGCCGGCCTCGTTAAGCGAGGCACGGGTGACGTCGCCCATGTCGGTGTCGGCCAGAACGAGGCCGCGGTCCTCGACGATGGTCTCGAAGTCCGCGTCGCCCGAGGAAATGCGGTCCATCGCCGCCTGCGCTTCGCTCTCGTCCGAGAACACGAGACGTTCGACAAGGCGCCGTTCGGGCATGTTGAACTCGTCGTGACGCTCTTCGTAGGCGGCGCGCAGCGTGTCCTCGTCGATCTCGACGGTGTCGACGATCATTTCCGGGGTGATCCACGCGTAGGTGATCGCCTTGGTCTCGGGCAGGGTGAACTGCTCGATGTTGTCCTCGTAGAACGCGCGCAGCGTGTCCTCGTCGGCGACCGGCAGGCCGGTGTTCAGCGCGTCGCGGCCGAGCGTCGCCCAGGTGAAGGCACGGGTCTCGCCCACGTAGGACAGCAGCGTGTCGACGTAGGTGTCGGGCAGCGAGACGCCGGAAAGCACCGCGCCCTGCAGGATCGAGCGGGCGCTGTCGCGGCGCAGGTTCTCTTCGAATTCGCCCTCGTTCAGCCCGGCGTTGCGCAGCGCGTAGGCATAGGCGTCGCGGTCGAAGCTGCCGTCCGAGCCGCTGAACGCGTCGATGTTGCGCAGCGCCTCGGCGACACGCTCGTCGCCGACCGAGAGGCCCATGCGCTTGGTCTCGTCCTCGAGCGCGGCGTTGGTGACGACCTGCGACAGGACGCGGTTGGTGACGCCCTGCTGGCGGGCCTGCTCGACGGTCATGGGCTGGCCGGTCTGGGCCTCCATCGAGCGCATCTCGCTTTGCAGCGCCCGCGTGTATTCTGCCGTGGTGATCTCGGTGTCGCCGACGCGGCCGATTTCGCCGACGCCGCCGCTGAAGTTGACCGTCCCGAAGGCGCCGAAGCCCACGAAGGAGGCGATGAGGATCGCCCAGACGATATATTTCGTGATGCCGCCTTTGCCGCGCGCCATGTGCTGCCTCTTCCCCGATGGTTTCTGGCGCCCGTGTCTACGCCGGGGCGTCCGCCCCCGCAAGGGGCCAGTCCAGCGCGGAAAGCCGGTCGAACAGTGTCGTGATCCCGGCGGCATCCAGGTTCGCGAAGGCAAAGCGGAAATGGCGCGCGCCGTCCGCGTCATCCTCGGGCATGAACATGGTGCCGGGCAGGGCGAGCACGCCCGCCTCGTGGACCAGCCGCCGCCCGAGCACGTCCGAGCTTTCGGCAAACGGATGCTCGACATAGGCGAAGTAGGCGCCAAGGCCCTTGAGCTTCCAGCCCTTTGCCGCAAGCTTCGGGAACTGCTCGGAGATCGCGCGTCCGCGGGCAAGGATCTCGTCCCGTTCGCCGGCCACCCATTGCGCGAGATTCTCGAGCCCCCATAGCGCGGCGATCTGGCCGAGCTGCGGCGCGCAGATCGCGACCGTATCCTGGAACTTCTCGATCTCCTGAAGCAGCGAGGGCGCGGCGACGATGGCGCCGACGCGATGCCCTGTGAGACGGTAGGCCTTGGAGAAGCTGTAGAGCTGGATCAGCGTCTCTTCGTGCCCCTCGCGCGACAGCAGGTCGTGGGGGGCGCCGCTGCGGCTGTCGAAGTCCTTGTAGGTCTCGTCGACGATCAGCTTCAGCCCATGCTGGCGGGCGAGATCGTAAAGCTCGGCCAGCGTTTCCGCGGGGTATTCCACGCCGCCGGGGTTGTTGGGCGACACCAGCACGATGGCGCGGGTGCGCTCGGTGATGAGCGCCCGCGCGGTCTCGGCACGGGGCAGAAGCCGGTCGTCTGTGGGCAGCGGGATGCTGCGGACGCCCTGCATGTCGAGCCACATTTTATGGTTGAAATACCATGGTGTTGGAAGAAGAACTTCATCCCCTTCTCCGGCAATGGCCGCAAGCGTCGCTGCAAAGGCCTGATTGCAGCCGGCAGTGATCGCGATGTTATCAGCGCGGACGGTGGCGTCGTAATGTGCGCTCCAGTGCCGCGCGAGTGCTTCCCGCAGGGCCGGCAGGCCGAGCACCGGTCCGTAGAGATGCGTCTCGGGCCGTTCCATCGCCTCGGCCATCGCGCGCCGCAGGGCCGCGGGCGGCGGGTCGACCGGCGCCGCCTGGCTCACGTTCACGAGCGGACGGTCGGCGGGAAAGCTCACCCCCTCGATCCAGCGTTTGGCCTCGGGAACGGGCGGGGTAAAGGTCGATTGCGTGCGGCTGGGCTGGGGCATGGTCACATGGTCCGGATTAAATGTCGCGGCACGCTAACAGCCCGTCCGGGCAAGGGAAAGAGCCGCCCCATCTTCCGACGCATCATAGGCCGAACGGGCGGCGCGGATGCGGTCATGGTTGCGGTCTGCCCAGTCGGTGAGCGCCGCGATCGGGTCCAGCGCCGAGCGGCCGAGCTCGGTCAGACGGTATTCGACCGACGGCGGTTTGGTGGCGAACACCTCGCGGGCGACGAGCCCGTCGCGTTCCAGCTGGCGCAGCGACTGCGTCAGCATCCTCTTCGAGATGTCGCCCACCTGTCGCTGCAACGCCGAAAAGCGCCGGGGCCCCGGGATCAGCGCGATGAGCAGCAGAAGCGTCCACTTCTGACCAACGCGGTCCAGCACATCGCGGACCGGGCAGGCAGCGGCATCCTCCGGGGCGCCCTCGAACTGCAGGAAGGGCACGAGCGCTTCCGGCACGGGTGGGTTACCTGCATGTTCCCTGGTCATCGAAAAGTGCCTCCTTTACCGGCTTTGAATGGCGGTCTACATTTGAGACCATGTTGCAAACATAGCCCAAATTCGGCAGTTCGGAAAGGACAACACCATGACCATCAAGTATCTCGTGACAGGCGCGTCGGGTCAGCTGGGCGCGCTCGTGATCGATGCGCTCCTCGCGCGTGTACCGGCGGAAGAGATCGGCGCCCTGGTGCGCCGCAGCGAAGCGGCCGCGCCGCTCGAGGCCAAGGGCGTCTCGGTGCGCATCGCCTCCTATGACGATGCGGCGGCGCTCGAGACGGCGTTCGCCGGAGTGGAGCGGCTGCTGCTGATTTCTTCCAGCGAGGTGGGCCAGCGCGCGGCACAGCATGGCAGGGTCATCGAGGCAGCGAAGACCGCTGGCGTTGGCTTTATCGCCTACACCTCGATCCTCAACGCGGACAGCTCGCCGCTCAAGGTCCTTCCGGTCGAACATGTTGCCACCGAGACGGCGCTCGCGGCTTCCGGTCTGTCCTACGCCTTGCTCCGCAACGGCTGGTATACCGAGAACTACGTGATGGGTGCGGGTGCGGCACTGGAGCATGGCGCGCTCATCGGCGCCGCCGGAGAGGGGCGTATCAGTTCGGCCGCGCGCAAGGACTATGCCGAGGCTGCCACCGCCGTTCTGACCGGCGATCTGCCCGAAAGCGGCACGATTTACGAGCTTGCGGGCGATGACAGCTACACGCTTGCGGAATTCGCAGCCGCGCTGTCCGAAGCCGCCGGCAAGACCGTGCCCTACGTGAACATGTCCGAGGCAGAGTATGCCGCCGCGCTGACCGGCGCCGGGCTGCCCGGGCCGGTGGCGGAGATGCTCGCGGACAGCGATCGCGGCGCCTCCGAAGGCGGGCTCTTCAGCGATGACAAGACGCTGTCCACGCTCATCGGACGCGCGACGACCCCTTGGCGCGAGACGCTGAAAGCGGGGCTCTGAAACGAAGACGGGGCGCGGTGATCAACCGCGCCCCGATATTCCGTCGTGCCTTGGGAGAGCCCTACGTACGGCTCTGTGCATTGTGTCAGTCCGAGGTGCCCCGATAGGGTTTGACGTATTGCAGCGCCATGTCCCACGGGAAGAAGATCCAGGTGTCCTGGCTGACCTCGGTGATGTAGCTGTCGACCATCGGCTTGCCCTTCGGCTTGGCGTAGACCGTGGCCACGTGGGCCTTTGGCAGATGCTCGCGCACCACTTCGAGCGTGCGGCCGGTGTCGACCAGGTCGTCGATGATCAGGACACCGGTGCCGTCGCCCATCACTTCCATGTCCGGGAACTTGATGACCCGGGGTTCAGCCTGCGTCTGGTGGTTGTAGCTCTTGACCGAGATCGTGTCGACGAGCCGGATGTCGAGCTCGCGCGCGATGATCATCGCCGGGGCCATGCCGCCGCGGGTGATCGCCACGACCGCCTTCCAGCCGCCGTCGTCGGGACCGTGCCCCTGCATGCGCCACGCCAGCGCACGTGCGTCTCGGTGAAGCTGGTCCCAGCTGACGTGGAACCCTTTCTCGTGCGGCAACCGGTCCATGTTCCTGCGTCCTCTCGCTCAGGCCTTGGTTATGTCGGGCGCGTCGACCGCCTTCATGCCCACGACATGATAGCCCGCGTCCACGTGGTGAGTCTCGCCCGTCACGCCGGACCCGAGATCCGAGAGAAGGTAGAGCGCGGAGCCGCCCACGTCCTCGATGGTCACGTTGCGCCGTAGCGGCGAGTTGTATTCGTTCCACTTCATGATGTAGCGGAAATCGCCGATGCCGCTTGCCGCCAGCGTCTTGATCGGGCCGGCCGAGATCGCGTTGACGCGGATGCCGTCCTTGCCGAGGTCCTCGGCGAGATAGCGCACGGAGGCCTCGAGCGCGGCCTTGGCGACGCCCATCACGTTGTAGTGCGGCATGATCCGCTCGGCGCCGTAGTAGGTCAGCGTGAGCGCGGCACCACCGTTGCTCATCATCTTCTCGGCGCGCTGCATGACGGCCGTGAAGGAGTAGACCGATATGTCCATCGTCATCGCGAAGTTGTCGCGCGAGGTGTCGACGTAGCGGCCGCGCAGCTCGGACTTGTCCGAGAAGCCGATGGCGTGGACGATGAAGTCCAGCCCGTCCCAACGCTCGCCGAGACCTTCGAAGAGCGCGTCGATCGAGGCTTCGTCGCCGACGTCGCAGGGCAGCACGATGTCCGAGCCGAGTTGCTCGGCCAGCGGGCCGACGCGCTTCTTTAGCGCCTCGCCCTGGTAGGAGAAGGCAAGCTCGGCGCCCGCGTCCCGCAGGGCCTTTGCAATGCCCCAGGCAATCGACTTGTCGTTGGCGAGGCCCATGATGAGACCGCGCTTGCCCGCCATCAGAGTGTTTGACATTCCCTTCCCCCAACCGGCATTTCTGTTTCCGCAACCCTTTAGGGCAAGCCCGTGGGGGCTTCAAGGGTTCGCGCCCGCCAGCGCCTCTCGACTGCGACTGCCGGGCCTCACTAAGGAGAAAGCAGTCATGTCCGACCGGACCGGTATATTTGCGGGCGACGATCCCTTCGCGATCGCGCGCAGCTGGCTTGCCGAGGCCGAAACCCACGAGCCGAACGATCCCAACGCCATCGCACTGTCGACCGTGGACGCGGACGGCCTGCCGAACGCCCGCATGGTGCTGTTGAAGGAGATCGAGGACGATGCCTTTGTCTTCTACACCAACTACGACAGCGCCAAGGGGCAGGAAATCGCTGAGAGCGGCAAGGCCGCCTTTGTGATGCATTGGAAATCCCTGCGGCGCCAGATCCGCGTTCGCGGTATGGTTGAGCGCGAGGACGGGCCGCAGGCCGATGCCTACTACAACTCGCGTTCGCTGAAGTCGCGACTGGGGGCTTGGGCGTCGCAACAGTCGCAGCCACTCGCCTCTAGGGCTGCATTGATGGCAGAGGTCGCCAAGGTAACCGCAACGCAGGGACCGTCGCCGAAGCGACCGCCGTTCTGGGGGGGCTTCCGGATCACGCCTGTCGAGATCGAGTTCTGGGCCGATGGCGCCTTCCGGTTGCACGACCGATTTGTCTGGCGCCGGCGGAACCCCGCCGATGCATGGGTCGTCACGCGCCTCAACCCGTGAATTTCACGTCGCGTGAATTGCATGTGGTCACAAAATAAAGGGTTCTGAGGCTTGCATTCCCACCTCCGCTCGTCGAAAGAGAGGAGTGAGGGATACGTTAGAAGATCAATGGAAACGCAGTTGAAACAGCATGACGACGAGGGACAGAAGGTCCTCGGGAAGGTGAAGTGGTTCGATCCCGTGAAGGGATTTGGATTCGTGATCGCCGATGAAGGCGGTCCCGACATCCTGCTGCATGCCAACGTCCTGCGCAATTTCGGCCAGAGTTCCGTCGCGGACGGCGCTCACGTAGAGGTTGTGGTACAGAGGACAGAACGCGGCATCCAGGCCACCGAAGTTCTCAGTATAGAACCACCCGAAATGCCGACCGGAGCGCCGCTTGCCGACTTCGAGGGCATCGACCCCGACGTCATGCGCGCCGCACCGCTCGAGCCGGCCCGGGTCAAATGGTTCGACAAAGCAAAGGGTTTCGGCTTTGCCAATGTCTTCGGCAAGCCCGAAGACGTGTTCATCCACATCGAGGTCCTGCGTCGCTCGGGTCTCGCCGATCTGCAGCCGGGCGAGGCGCTCGGAATCCGCAAGATCGACGGCAAGCGCGGGCTCATGGCCACCGAGGTATGTGCATGGGAAGCCGCACTTACGCAGTCCTGATCTCTGCCGCCGCGCTTGTGGCAGGCCCCGCCGCGAGCGCATGCCGCGACGACACGCTCTGGCTGCGTGGCGACTGGGGCACGGCGCGGTTCAACGTGGCGGTCGCCGATGATGCCGGCGAGCGCGCGCAGGGGCTGATGAACGTCGAGAAGATGCCGGCGGCTGCGGGCATGCTCTTCGTCTACGACCGCGAGCGTCCGGTGTCCTTCTGGATGAAGAATACGCTGATCCCGCTCGACATGATCTTCGCCGACGCCGAGGGCAGGGTGGTCGCGATCCACGAGAACGCCATCCCGCACGACGAGACCCCGATCCCGAGCGGCGCACCGTCGCAATACGTGCTCGAGATCAACGGCGGTCTCGCGTCGACCCTCGGCATCGAGGTCGGCAGCGAAATGAAGCATCCCGCGATCGAGGCCGCCGCCTGGCCCTGCGGGTGATTTCGCACTTTTCAAATCTCGGTTCCGCTTGTATGCGGTCCCGTGTCGGGGCGTAGCGCAGCCTGGTAGCGCGTCTGTTTTGGGTACAGAAGGTCGTGAGTTCGAATCTCGCCGCCCCGACCAACCCACCTTCCACAAGATATTGATGTGACCCGCAGCGGCGCAGGCGTTGCCGGAGCCCCGAGTCGCGTCCGATACGCCGTTTTTCGGCATTATCCCGGCGAAACAGGGTGTTGCAGCAAGGGCGCACTGCCTTTTCCGACATGTCCCCAGCCTTGCAGCACGCGCGGAAGGAGACTGTGGATAAGCCCGACGCAAAGAGCGGTTACGTGACGTCTCTGCGAAAGCGGCCGGTGGATCACCATGTGGATGAAATTCGAACATTCCATACACTTGGTATGCGGCGAAGTCTGACCTCCCAATTATGTGCGGGAGCCGTCCAGAAAAGCGTTGACCGTCCCGGCGCTTTTGCGTCAGGTTGTGGGGGCCGGACGAGAGCGCACAACATGTAGTGGCCATCGGCGGGGACAGTCAGAAGCGACAGCATCAGCGCGAGTCACGGAGACGGGTATCAACCGTCGCCGAACGGTCTGTCTTTCCCTGTGGCCGGCACGGATTTTGGCACAGCTGAAGGCAGAGGCAGCGATGAAGATCGACAGGAAATACACCACGGCAGGCCAGGACGCATATGCGGGCATCGAGTTCGTCACCACGAGCTCGGAAATCCGCAATCCCGACGGCAGCACGGTCTTCAAGCTCGACACGCTCGAGGTTCCCGCGAAGTGGAGCCAGGTCGCGTCGGACGTCATCGCGCAGAAATACTTCCGCAAGGCCGGCGTTCCGACCGAGCTCAGGAAGGTCGCCGAAGACGACGTGCCCGAGTTCCTCTGGCGCTCGGCCCCGGCCTCCAAGGACACGCCCCGCACCGGTGAAACCTCTGCCAAGCAGGTCTTCGACCGACTCGCCGGTGCCTGGGCCTACTGGGGCTGGAAAGGCGGCTACTTCTCGACCGAGGCCGACGCGCAGGCCTACTACGACGAGATGCGCCACATGCTGGCCAGCCAGACCGCAGCGCCCAACTCGCCGCAGTGGTTCAACACCGGCCTGCACTGGGCCTACGGCATCGACGGTCCGGGGCAGGGTCACTACTACGTCGACCACGTGACCGGGAAGCTCACCAAGTCGAAGTCGGCCTACGAGCACCCGCAGCCGCACGCCTGCTTCATCCAGTCCGTGAGCGACGACCTCGTGAACGAGGGCGGCATCATGGACCTGTGGGTGCGCGAGGCGCGGCTCTTCAAGTATGGCTCCGGCACCGGCACCAACTTCTCGAGCCTGCGCGCCGAGGGCGAGAGCCTCTCGGGCGGCGGCAGGTCGTCGGGTCTCATGGGCTTCCTCAAGATCGGTGACCGCGCCGCGGGCTCGATCAAGTCGGGCGGCACCACGCGCCGCGCGGCCAAGATGGTGATCTGCGATGCTGACCACCCGGACATCGAGGACTTCATCAACTGGAAGGTCAAGGAAGAGCAGAAGGTCGCGAGCATCGTCGCCGGCTCGAAGATGCACGAGCAGATGCTCAACGGCATTTTCGCCGCGATCCGCAACTGGGACGGGCTCGAGGCCGACGCCTACGAGGCCAACGCCAACCTCGGCCTGAAGAAGGCGATCCGCGAGGCGAAAAAGGTCGCGATCCCCGAGACCTACATCAAGCGCGTGCTCGACTACGCACGGCAGGGCTACGCCTCGATCGAGTTCCCCACCTATGACACCGACTGGGACTCCGAGGCCTATGCCACGGTTTCGGGCCAGAACTCGAACAACTCGATCCGCGTGACCGACGCCTTCCTCGAAGCCGTCCGCGAAGGCAAGCCGTGGGAGCTGATCCGCCGCACCGACGGCACGGTCGCCAAGACCGTCGACGCCCGCGAACTGTGGGAGCAGATCGGCCACGCGGCCTGGGCCTGCGCCGACCCGGGCATCCAGTTCCACGACACCGTCAACGCCTGGCACACCTGCCCGGAAGACGGGGAGATCCGTGGCTCGAACCCGTGTTCGGAATACATGTTCCTCGACGACACGGCCTGCAACCTCGCGTCGATGAACCTGCTGACCTTCCTGAAGGACGGCCGCTTCGACGCCGAGACCTACATGCACGCCACGCGCCTGTGGACCCTGACGCTGGAAATCTCGGTTCTGATGGCGCAGTTCCCGTCCAAGGAAATCGCGCAGCGGTCCTATGATTTCCGCACGCTGGGTCTTGGCTATGCCAACATCGGCGGCCTGCTGATGAACATGGGCTACAGCTATGACAGCGACGAGGGCCGGGCGCTTTGCGGCGCGCTCACCGCGATCATGACCGGCGTGTCCTACGCGACCTCGGCCGAGATCGCGGGCGAGGTGGGTACCTTCCCGGGCTACGAGCGCAACGCCGATCACATGCTGCGCGTCATCCGCAACCACCGCACCGCCGCCTACGGCAAGACCGATGGCTACGACGGCCTCGCGGTGAAGCCGGTCGCGCTCGATCACGGCAACTGCCCCGATGCGGCGCTTGTGGCGCTGGCGAAATCGTCGTGGGACGAAGCGCTGCGGCTCGGTGAGCAGAACGGCTACCGCAACGCGCAGGTCTCGGTGATCGCGCCGACGGGCACCATCGGGCTTGTCATGGACTGCGACACCACGGGCATCGAGCCGGACTTCGCGCTGGTAAAGTTCAAGAAGCTCGCGGGCGGCGGTTACTTCAAGATCATCAACCGCTCGGTGCCCGGCGCGCTGGAAAAGCTCGGCTACAGCTCGGCCGAGATCGAGGAGATCGTCGCCTACGCTGTGGGTCACGGATCGCTCGGCAACGCGCCCGGCATCAACCACACGGCGCTGATCGGCCACGGCTTCGGGCCCGCGCAGATCGAAAAGGTCGAATCCGCGCTCGCCACCGCCTTCGACATCCGCTTCGTCTTCAACCAGTGGACGCTGGGCGAGGAGTTCTGCCAGGAGGTGCTCGGCATCCCGGCGGAAAAACTCATCGACCCGACCTTCGACCTGCTGCGCCACCTTGGCTTTTCGAAGCAGGACATCGAGGCCGCCAACGACCACGTCTGCGGCACCATGACCCTCGAGGGCGCACCGCACCTCCGGGACGAGCACCTGTCGGTCTTCGACTGCGCCAACCCCTGCGGCAAGAAGGGCAAGCGTTACCTCTCGGTGGAAAGCCACATCCACATGATGGCCGCCGCGCAGAGCTTCATCTCGGGCGCGATCTCGAAGACGATCAACATGCCGAACGCCGCCACCGTCGAGGACTGCCAGGCCGCCTACGAGCTGTCGTGGTCGCTGGGGGTCAAGGCGAACGCGCTCTACCGCGACGGCTCGAAGCTGAGCCAGCCGCTCGCCTCGGCGCTGATCGAGGATGACGACGACGCGCTCGAAGTGCTCGAGAGCGGCTCGCCGCAGGAGAAGGCGCAGGTCATCGCCGAGAAGATCGTCGAAGAGGTGGTCATCAAGGAGGTTGTGCGGGCCGGTCGGACCAAGATGCCCGAGCGCCGCAAGGGCTACACCCAGAAGGCGGTTGTCGGAGGCCACAAGGTCTACCTGCGCACCGGCGAATACGAGGACGGCGCGCTTGGCGAGATCTTCATCGACATGCACAAGGAAGGCGCGGGCTTCCGGGCGATGATGAACAACTTCGCCATCGCGGTGTCGGTCGGTCTGCAATACGGCGTGCCGCTCGAGGAGTTCGTCGACGCCTTCACCTTCACCAAGTTCGAGCCCGCGGGCATGGTGCAGGGCAACGACAGCATCAAGAACGCCACCTCGATCCTCGACTACATCTTCCGCGAGCTGGCGGTCAGCTATCTCGACCGGACAGACCTTGCGCATGTGAAACCGTCGGGGGCGACCTTCGACGACCTCGGCCGCGGCGAGGAAGAGGGCGTGTCGAACGTCTCCGAGCTGTCCGAGACCACGGCGGCCCGGTCGATCGAGATGCTCAAGCAGATCTCGTCCACCGGTTACCTGCGCAAGCGGCTGCCGCAGGAACTCGTGGTGCTTCAGGGCGGTGCGCAGACCGGCACCCACGGGTCTGGCGCTGCACAGACCGCCGGTGCCGCGCAGAGCACGGTGGCGACGCTGTCGTCGTCGGGCTCGGCCATGGCGATGGATGCCCGTGCCAAAGCCCGGATGCAGGGCTACGAAGGCGAGGCCTGCGGCGAATGCGGCAACTACACGCTGGTGCGCAACGGCACCTGCATGAAGTGCAACACCTGCGGGTCGACCTCGGGCTGCAGCTGAGCCACTCGCAAAGCAAGATGATGCAGAAAGGTCCCCGGACGCGGGGCCCTTTTTCATTTGATGGTCAGGCGCAACGTGAAGGGATCGTGGCTCGGCTTCCGGAACAGCTGGAAGACGTTGACCTGATAATCGCGGCGATCGGTGCCGAAGGTCAGCTCGTCGCGGCAGTCCGCGATGCCGGGGACCGTAAAGCAGGTGTTGTCGCTACCGAAGATCTGCAGGCGCGCGCTTTGGCCGGAACCGGCGCCGAAGGTGAAGCAACGGGGCTCACCGTCGATGACCTGGCCTTTGACCTCACCGGCAGATGCGCCCGGCGCGAAGCGGATTTCTGAGCAGGCGGCAGAGGCGGAGGACGCGGCGAGAAGGCCGCCGAGGAGCAGAAGAACAAGACGCATGAGAAACGCTTTCGGGGATGTGGATGAAGAAAAGACTTGTTTGGAAGTGCCTCTAAAATCCCACGCATCCACGCGCCTGGTCAAGACCCTAAGAAACCGTTTGATCAGCGTACGAAATCAAGAAATAGCCTGATCCTTCAGCGCCTTGCGGGTCACTTTTCCATTGGGGTTGCGGGGCAGGGCATCGACGCGCACGAAGGCCCTCGGTTGCTTGTAGCGCGCCAGCCGGTCGGCGGCGGCGGCCTTCAGCGCATCCTCATCGAGCTCTGACTCGGCCACGTAGAAGGCGGCGATGATGCTGACGCCCTCCTTGATCGCGATGTCGGTGACGCCGATCTCGACGATGCCCGGCAGGTCGGCAAGCGCCGCCTCTACCTCGAGCGGAGAGACCCGGTAGCCGCCGGCGTTCATCATGTCATCCCCACGGCCGAGATAGGTGATCTCGCCCGTGTCATCCATCGCGCCTTGATCCCCCGTCAGGAACCAGTCACCGGCAAAGCGGGCAGCGGTCTCCTCGGGCGCGCCGATGTAGCCCAGCATGAGGCCGGGGTCGGAGCGGTGAACGGCGATCATGCCGGGTGTGCCTCGCTCGACCGGCAGGTGATCTTCGCCGAGGATGGCGACGCGACGTCCGGTTTGCGGACGACCAAGCGTGCCGGGCGTGACCGGATGATCGGGCGAAGACGACACGAAGGTCGAGCATTCGGACATGCCGAAGGCCTCGTAGATCTCGGTGCTCGTGGCCTCGCGCCAAGCCTCGCGGATCGGTGCGGCCAGCTTCTCGCCGGCGGCAAGGCCGTGGCGCAGCTTCGGCATCGGCGGCACGGGATACTTCAGGAGTTGCCTGTAAACACCCGGAGCCGCTGCAAAAATGGTCGCGTCGTTACGCTTCAGAAGCAGCGGGATCTGTGCCGGGTCGGTGCCGGCGGCGGGGATCAACGCGGTCGCGCCCATCGTCCAAGGGTCCATCAGACCGGTGCCCAGCGTATAGGTCCAGTTGAAAGCACCCGCGTGCAGCAGGCGGTCGCTCGGGCGCAGGCCGTACCAGCCCTGCATCATCATCTGTCGCGCCCATATGGCGCGATGCGCATGACCGACCGCGCGCGGCGTTCCCGAAGTGCCGGAGGTATAGATGATGTAGGCAAGCCGCCCTGGATCGCCCATGTCATATTCAGCGGGCGGCAGATCGTGCCAGCTTTCGAAATCCGCCGAGCCGAAAACGGGCAGGTCGGTTTCTGGGCACGCAATATCGTCACCGCGCAGAATTGCCTTGGGGCCGAGATGCGCGATCATGGGCGCGACCTCGCGCGCGGTGAGCTGCGAGGATGTCGGAACCGGCACCATTCCGGCAGCGATGGCACCGAGGTAGGCAATGGGAAAGTCGACGGTGTTGCCAAGCCGCAAGAGGACGCTATCCCCGGGCTCCAGCCCCGCCTGCAGAAGCCCCGTGGCGGTCCCGCGTACGGCCGCGGTCAGCCGTCCATAGGACCAGCGCGCGGCGCCGGTCGGCTTCACGACCGACAGGGCGATCTTGTCAGGCGTCGCCTCACCGGCTGCAAGGACGTGAGCGGCGAGGTTGAAGGGCTGGGGGCAGGGCGCGAACGGCCCTTCGTCGAATTCCGAGATCATGCAAAGGGATTAGGTCCGCGCGGGCGCTGTTGCAAGCCCGGGACCCCGGTCCTATAGGATTGCGCATGTCGCGCGACCCCAAAACCCTGATCCGGCTGGCCCGGGAAACCGGCGAGGATGCCTCGGCCGAACCGCTTGATCTGGGAGCGCGGGTGCGGGAACTGCGCAAGGCGCGCGATTGGACGCTCGAGCAGGCGGCAAAGCAGGCGGGGCTTGCGCGCAGCACGCTGTCGAAAATCGAAAATGGTCAGATGTCTCCGACCTTCGACGCGCTCAAGAAGCTCGCCGTGGGGCTCGGTATCGGCGTGCCGCAGCTGTTTACGCCCCCCAAAAAGGACCAGGTGTCGGGGCGCATGGTTCACACCCGCGACGGCGAAGGGCTTCATCAGGCGACGGTGACCTACGAGCACGAGCTGTTGGCCGAAAGCCTGACGAAGAAGAAGATGCTTCCCTACCGCGCGCGCGTGCGGGCACGGAGCATGGAAGAGTTCGACGGTTGGGTCCGCCACGACGGCGAGGAGTTCCTCTACGTCCTCACCGGGGTCATCCGGCTCTACACGGAGTTTTACGAACCCATCGAGATGAAACGAGGCGACAGCGCCTATTACGACGCGAGCATGGGCCACAACGTCGTCTCGGTCAGCCCCGAGGATGCGACGATCCTCTGGGTTACCTCGCTGGGCTGAACGCCTGTTTCAGGCGACCTTCTGTCGGACCGGCTCGGGCAGGCTTTCGGCAAAGAACAGGTCCTGAACCTCGACCAGCGCTTCCGCGTAGGTCAGATCATGCCGCTCTGCTACATGCCGTGCCACGTGATCGAGATCGGGCGGCGGCGCTGACAGGATGTCAGGGTCGGTGTCGGGGAAACGGTCCTGCAACCGCTGCGACGCGCGGTTCCAGTTCCGGGTGATGCGGTTCCAATCCATATAGCTCATACCTTCGCAACGCATGTCGCGTCCCTCCGTTCCGGTTGTCTGGACCGGAAGCGGAAACCCGCAAAAAAGCCGCGGGGCCGGGGCCCCGCGGCAGAATGCGTTGTGAAGTCTTAAGGTCGCCTTATCAGCGCTCGGGCAAAAGCCCGCGCGGGGCGAACCGCAGCACCACCAGCAGGATCACCCCCATGGTCAGCAGCCGCATGTGCTGCACGCTGCCCAGAAGATGCGCCTTGATGGCCGAACCATCGGCCATGCCCGAGGTGACGACGCTCATCAGCCACTGGCCCATCGGCTCGACCTGCACCCAGAGGAACCAGATCAGGAAGCCGCCCAGCACCGCGCCAAGGTTGTTGCCCGACCCGCCGACGATCACCATCACCCAGATCAGGAAGGTGTAGCGCAGCGGCTGGTAGCTCGAAGGCGTGAGCTGTCCGTCGAGCGTGGTCATCATCGCGCCGGCGATGCCGCAGAGCACCGAGCCAAGGATGAACACCTGCAGGTGCCGCGCGGTGACATCCTTGCCCATCGCCTCGGCGGCTTCCTCGTTGTCGCGGATCGCGCGCATCATGCGGCCCCAGGGCGATTTCAGCGCAAGCTGAGCCAGCACCAGAAGCACCACGAGAACCACGGTGAACAGCACCGAGTAGCCGAGCTTGACGTAGAGGGTCGAGGCAGTCGTCGGATCGAGCCCGAGCCCCGCCGCGCTCTCGACGAAGCCGGGGTCGTTCTGCAGGTCGATCTCGTAGGGCACCGGGCGCGGCAGGCCGATCACGTTCTTCACGCCGCGCGACAGCCAGTCCTCGTTCTTCAGCACCGCGATGATGATCTCGGCGATGCCCAGCGTGGCGATGGCGAGGTAGTCCGATCGCAGCCCCAGCGCGGTCTTGCCGATCACCCAGGCCACGCCCGCGGCGAGCAGGCCGCCCACCGGCCAGGCCAGCAGCACCGGCAGGCCGAGCCCGCCGAGGAAGCCGGTCGCGGCAGGGTCCACGGCCTCGACCGCCTCGACGCCGGGGTCGAGGATGGCGCGGTAGACGAAGAACCCCGCGATGGCGATCGCCGCCACGGCCCAGCCGCGGCGCCCCCGCCGCAGGCGTTTCCAGGCGGCCACGCAGGCGGCGATGGCGGCGAGCCCGAAGAGCAGCGCGCCCAGCACACGCCAGCCGCCGGCGGACCAGGCGGCGGGCACCGGCGTCTCCGAGGTCAGCACCACGGCAAGCCCGCCGAGCGCCACGAAGCCCATGACGCCCACGTTGAACAGCCCAGCGAGGCCCCATTGCAGGTTGACCCCCAGCGCCATGATCGCGCTCACCAGCCCCATGTTCAGGATGATCAGCGCAGAGTTCCAGCTCTGCATGAAGCCGGTGCCGAGGATCAGCACGGCGACGAGGGCGAAGAGACCGAGCGTCCTCATACCGATTTCCCCTTGAAGAGACCCGTGGGCCGGAACAGCAGCACGATGATCAGGATCACGAAGCTGACGGCGAACTTGTAGTCGGTGGACATGAGCTGCACGAGTCCCGACGGCTCGAGGCTTTCGGGCAGCATGTAGGACAGCACCTTCTTCCACGCGTAGGTGATGCCGACCTCCGAGAAGGCGATGATGAAGCCGCCCGCGATGGCGCCCAGAGGGCTGCCCAGGCCGCCGACGATGGCGCTTGCGAAGATCGGCAGCAGCAGCTGGAAGTAGGTGAACGGCTTGAAACTCTTGTCGAGCCCGTAGAGCGTGCCGGCGACGGTGGCCAGCGCCGCGACGATCAGCCAGGTCACCATCACCACGCGTTCCGGGTTGATGCCGGAAAGCAGCGCCAGGTCCTCGTTGTCGGAATAGGCGCGCATGGATTTGCCGGTGCGGGTGTGGTTGAGGAACCAGAACAGCAGCGCCACGACGATCACCGCGGTGATCAGCGTGATGCCCTGCGTCGACTTCAGGGCGAGCCCCTCGTCGAGGCCGGTCATCTCCTTGAACTGCCGGGCATTGATGATGAAGCGCTCACCATCGGCGAAACGCTGGTCGTCGGGGCCGATGATGAAGCGCGTCACGCCGTTGTAGATGAACATCACGCCCATCGACACGATCACGAGGATCACCGGCTTGGCCTTCTGCTCGCGGTAGAAGCGGTAGACGAAGCGGTCGGTGAGCAGCACCAGCAGCGCCGCCCCGGCGATGCCGGCGGGAATGGCGAGCAGGGCGGTCGGCAGCGGCCCGAGGCTCACGCCCATGGCCTGCAACCCCCATGTCGCGAGGATCGTCACCATGGTGCCGATCGCCATCGTGTCGCCATGGGCGAAGTTGGAGAACCGCAGGATGCCGTAGATCAGCGTCACCCCGAGCGCGCCGAGCGCAAGCTGGCTGCCGTAGGCGATCGCTGGGATCAGCACGAAGTTCGAAAGCGCCACGAGGGCGTTGAGGAAGTCCATCAGGGCCGCCCTCCGCAGGGTCCGCTGCCGCGCGGGTCGTCCGCGAGCCGGCGGCAGGCCGGACCAAAGGTCGTTGTCATCTCGGAATACATCTCGTCGGGGCCTCCTCGCTCAGCCGCCAAGGAAGCTGCGGCGCACCTCGGCGTCGGCCAGCAGCTCCTTGCCGGTGCCGGTGTGGGCGTTACGGCCCTGGACCAGCACGTAGCCCTTGTCGGCGATCTCCAGCGCCTGGCGCGCGTTCTGCTCGACCATCAGCACCGGCAGCCCGGTGCGGGCGACCTCGATGATCCGGTCGAAGAGCTCGTCCATGACGATGGGGCTCACGCCGGCGGTGGGCTCGTCGAGCATCAGCACCTTGGGCTGGGTCATCAGCGCGCGGCCCACGGCCACCTGCTGGCGCTGCCCGCCCGACAGCTCGCCCGCCGCCTGCCGGCGCTTTTCCTTCAGGATCGGGAACAGCTCGTAGACCTGGTCCATCGTGCTCCGGAAATCGTCGTCGCGGATGAAGGCCCCCATCTCGAGGTTCTCCTCGACGGTCATCGACGTGAAGATGTTGTGCGTCTGCGGCACGAAGCCCATGCCCTTGCGCACGCGCGCCTGCGGCGTGAGCTCGGTGATGTCCTCTCCGTCGAGCCGCACCGCGCCCTCGCGCAGCGACAGCATGCCGAAGACCGCCTTCATCGCGGTCGATTTGCCGGCCCCGTTGGGACCGACGATCACCGCGATCTCGCCGCGGTCGACGGCGATCGTGCAGGCGTGCAGGATGTCCGCGCCCCGACCGTAGCCGCCGGTCATCGCCTCACCGATCAGGAACGGACCCGCCGGCGCCGGATGCGCCTTGCCGCCCTCGTTCACCGGCATCGCGCTGCCCATGCCGTCCGCGTTGGCGATCGAGCGGTCGCGATTGCCGCGATCATCGTAAACGCCGCTGCTCATGCGCCCGCCTCTTCTTCTCTTTGAAAATACCTCGGGGGTGTGGAGGCAGCGCCCCCACCGCGACGCGCAGGTCTCATCCCGCCGCCTCCTTGTTCTTGAGCCCGGTGCCCAGGTAGGCCTCGATCACCGCCTCGTCGGCCTTGATCTGGTCGAGCGTGCCCTCGGCCAGCTTCTTGCCCTCGGCCATGACGATGACCGGGTCGCAGATGCGGCCGATGAAATCCATGTCGTGTTCGATCACGCAGAAGGTGTAGCCGCGCTCCCGGTTGAGCCGGACGATGGTGTCCGCGATGGTGTTCAGCAGCGTCCGGTTCACGCCCGCGCCGACCTCGTCGAGAAACACGATCTTGGCGTCGACCATCATCGTGCGGCCGAGCTCCAGCAGCTTCTTCTGACCGCCGGACAGGTTTCCCGCCTTCTCGTCCTTGAGGTGCGAAATCGTCAGGAAATCAAGAACCTCGTCGGCTTTCTTCAGAAGCGCCTCTTCCTCCTGCGCGATCCGTCCGCGGCCGAACCACGCGTTCCAGAGGCTCTCGCCCGCCTGCCGGCCGGGCACCATCATCAGGTTCTCGCGGCAGGTCATCGAGGAAAACTCGTGCGCGATCTGGAAGGTGCGCAGCAGGCCCTTGTGGAACAGCGTGTGCGGCGGCAGTCCCGTGATGTCCTCGCCATCCATGATGACGGTGCCGCTCGTGGGCGGCAGCGCCCCGGCGATCACGTTGAACAGCGTCGACTTGCCGGCGCCGTTCGGGCCGACCAGCCCGGTGATCGAGCCGTCGGCGATCTCGAGCGTCGCGCCGTCGACGGCGCGGAATCCGCCGAAATGGCGGTGCAGGTTTTCGACCCGGATCAATGTCCCATCCCCATCGGCCCCTTTTGCGGTGCCTGTTCTCTAGTTGAAACAGCCCGGGGATCATACCCCGGGCTGCCCGTGATCAGTGCTGTGGCGTGTTTACTTGAACGACACGGTGGTGAATTCACCGTCCTCGATCTCGTAGTAGCGGTAGGTGCCTGCCGCTTCGCCTTCGCCCACGAGCTCGACGTTGGTGGCGCCGACGTAGTCGATGTCACCGCCGTCGGCGAGGATTTCCATCGCCTTGCCGAGTTCGCCCGGCAGGATCTCTTCGCCCGGCGCGTTGGCGACGTCCATGACGTTCGCTGCAACTGCCGCCGAGGAGGCCTCGCCGCCCTTCATCATCGCGAGCGCGATCAGCGCCGCGGCGTCGTAGCTTTCGCGGGTGTAGGAGCCCTCGGCATTGATGCCGGCGTCGGTCGCGATCTTGGTGAAGGCCTCGGTGCCTTCGCCCTGGGCCCAGGGCACCGAGCCGAAGCTGCCCTCGAGGGCGCTGCCGAGATCCTCGAGCAGGGCGTCGGAGTACATGCCGTCACCCATGGCGAAGGTGTCGAAGGCGCCGGTGTCGAGCGCCGCCTGGATCATGCCCTTGCCGCCCTGGTCCGAGTAGCCAAGCACCACGAGGACGTCGCCGCCCGCCGAGGCCAGCGCGCCGATCTCGGCCGAGTAGTCGCCCTTGCCGTCCTCGTGCGGGGCCGAGAGGGTGATCTCGCCGCCGGTCTCCTCGAAGGCCGCCGCGAAGCTGTCGGCGAAGCCCTTTCCGTAGTCGTTGTTGGTGTAGGTCACCGCGACCGAGGAGATGTCACGCTCGCCGAGGATGCTGGCGAGCACCTCGCCCTGGCGGGCGTCGGACGGCGCGGTGCGGAAGAACAGGCCGTTGTCGTCGGCGTTCGACAGCGCCGGCGAGGTGGCCGAGGGCGAGATCATCGGCACGCCGTTGGGCACGGCGGCATTCGACAGGATCGCGCCGGTCACGCCCGAGCAGTCCGCGCCCATGATGGCGAGCACACCGTCGGTGGTGATCAGGCGTTCGGCGGCGGCGGTGGCCGCGGCGCTGTCGATGCAGGTCGAGTCCGCACGGACCGGCGTCAGCGTGACACCCTCGAGGAAGGTGCCGGCATCGTTGACTTCCGAAAGCGCGAGTTCGGCGCTGTCGCCCATGGCCGGGGTCAGCGATTCAATCGGACCCGTGAAGCCGAGGATTACCCCGATCTTCGCCTCTTGGGCGTGAGCGGCGCCCGCGGCGAGCAGGGTGGTCGCGGCCGAAGCCAGAAGCCACTTCTTCATGTCAGGTTCTCCCTTGTCGGTTTGTTGTTCGGGCCGCAGACTATGCGCGCCCTTGCGAAAAGAAAAGAGTGCCGGGCCGCGGGTTCCGTAGGGTCGCACATCTGCGGCACCGGGGCTGCGGACGGGCTCATCCGTCGGGTTGGGGCGACTTTCCACCCTGCGTTCCGCGCTCGCGGTAGGGGGTGGTCTGGTAGTGTCCGCGATAGCATTTCGAGAAATGCGACGGACTCGCGAAACCGCAGGCCAGCGCCACGTTGATCACGCTCATGTCGGTCTGCATCAGCAGGTTGCGCGCCTTCTGAAGCCGAAGCTCCATGTAGTAGCGCTTGGGCGAGCGGTTCAGGTAGCGCCGGAACAGCCGTTCGAGCTGACGGGTGGACATGCCGACTTCCTTGGCGAGCAGCGCGGGCGAGATCGGCTCCTCGATGTTGGCCTCCATCCGCTTGATGACCTCGCCGAGCTTGGGGTGGCGCACCCCGATGCGGGTCGGGGTGGACAGGCGCTGCGTGTCCTGGTCGGTGCGGATCGACGAGTAGATCAGCTGGTCGGCGACGGCGTTGGCAAGCTCTTCGCCGTGGTCGTCGGCGATGATCTTGAGCATCAGGTCGATCGAGGACGTGCCGCCGGCGGTCGACATCCGGTTGCCGTCGACCACGAAGACCGACTTGGTCAGCGTGACTTCGGGGAATTCCTCCCCGAAGCCGTCGTGGTTCTCCCAGTGGATGGTGGCGCGCTTGCCGTCGAGCAGCCCGGCCTCGGCCAGTGTCCAGGCGGCGGTGCAGAGCCCGCCCATGGTGACCCCGCGACGGGCCGCGCGGCGCAGCCAGTTCATGAGACGTTTCGTGGTGCCGGCCGCGACATCGATACCGCCGCAGACGAGGACGGTGTCGTCACGCGTAAGCTCGGGCAGGTCGCCGTCGAGCATGAACTCGGTGCCCGCCGAGCAGCGCGTCATGCCGCCGCCGTCGCCGGTGAGAAGCCAGTCGTAGACCTGCCGGCCGGCCATGCGGTTGGCGATCCGCAGCGCCTCGAGCGCGGCGGCGAAACTCAGCAGCGTGAACTCGGGCAGAAGGACAAAGACGAAGCGGCGCGGTCGCGCCTGCGGGGCCCCCTCGGAAGAGTTGCGCGGCAAAGGCATTCCGACCTCGTCTCGACTTGCTGTTTCTTCAATTCTCTCAGGGCGTTCGACTGCATGGGTGGGCATGCCCGCCAAACGCGGTTCAATCACATGGGCAGAGAACGGAAAACGCGTCAAGAGATGATGGCCATTTCCTATGGCCATCGAGCTTTCGATTATGTATAGGCGCAAGACGTTTTCGCCAACGAGGACCCCTTGGGAGAGGAAGCCATGAGCGAGTGGAGCAAATCGAGCTGGAGAAACATGCCCCGGATCCAGATGCCGGAGTATCAGGATCAGGCGGCGCTTGAAGCCGTCGAGGCTCAGCTTTCGAAGTATCCGCCGCTGGTTTTTGCGGGCGAAGTCCGCCGGCTGCGTGACGAACTCGGCAAGGCGTCGCGTGGCGAGGCCTTCCTGCTGCAGGGCGGTGACTGCGCCGAGGCGTTCGACCAGTTCAGCGCCAACGCGATCCGCGACACCTTCAAGGTGATGCTGCAGATGGCGATGGTCCTGACCTACGGCGCCAAGGTGCCGGTGGTGAAGGTCGGCCGGATGGCGGGCCAGTTCGCCAAGCCGCGCTCGGCCCCGACGGAGACCGTCGACGGCGTCGAGCTGCCCAGCTTCCGCGGTGACATCATCAACGAGCTGGCCTTCACGCCCGAGGCGCGTATCCCGAACCCGCAGAAGATGTTGCAGGCCTACACGCAGGCGGCGGCGACGCTGAACCTGATCCGCGCCTTCTCGACGGGCGGTTACGCCGACGTGCACCAGGTGCACCAGTGGACGCTCGGCTTCACCGAGGGCCAGAAGGCCGCGCGCTACCGCGAGATGGCGGGCCGGATCAGCGACACGCTCGACTTCATGAAGGCGGCCGGTGTCGACAGCAACCGCTCGGCGGCGCTGCACCAGGTGAACTTCTACACCAGCCATGAATCGCTGCTGCTGGAATACGAAGAGGCGCTGACCCGCGTCGACTCGACCTCGGGCAAATGGCTCGCGGGCTCCGGCCACATGATCTGGATCGGCGATCGCACCCGTCAGCCCGACGGCGCGCATGTCGAATACGCGCGCGGCGTGATGAACCCGATCGGGCTCAAGTGCGGCCCCTCGATGACGCCCGAAGACCTCAAGGTGCTGATGGCCAAGCTCAACCCGCAGAACGATCCGGGCCGGCTCACGCTGATCACCCGCTTCGGTGCGGGCAAGGTCGCCGAGCACCTGCCGCGCCTGATCGAGACGGTGCGCAGCGAAGGCGCCAACGTGCTGTGGGTCTGCGATCCGATGCACGGCAACACCATCAAGTCGGGCTCGGGCTTCAAGACCCGCCCGTTTGACGCGGTGCTGCGCGAGGTGCGCGAGTTCTTCGCCGTCCACAAGGACCAGGGCACGATCCCGGGCGGTGTGCACTTCGAGATGACCGGCGACGACGTGACCGAATGCACCGGCGGCGTCTACGCGATCTCCGAGGACAACCTTTCCGACCGCTACCACACCGCCTGCGATCCGCGCCTTAATGCTTCGCAGTCGCTCGAGCTGGCGTTCCTCGTGGCCGAGGAACTCACGGCGCTGCATCAGCGGCAGGCAGCGGTCGCGGCCGGCTGAGCCCGGTTTTCCGCACGCGGAAGTCTTTCGAACGGCGCCTCACGGGGCGCCGTTCTTTTTCGTGATGGGGCCGCCGGGAACCGTCCGTGCGTCTGCGCGTAGGACTGCGATGCCTCGCAACAGATGGAGAACCGCGATGGGCCGTGTCCGCATGAGGACGAAACTCGGGGTCGCCGTGATGGCCGGTGCACTTGCCGCCAGCGCCGCTAACGCGTCGCCAGACCTTTTCCGGGACCTGCCCGGTGACGCGCGCGATCTGAATGACCTGCGCTGGGAAAAGCGCCCGGTGCTGATCTTTGCACCCTCGCGCGATGATCCCGCCTACAGCCGTCAGATGGAACTTTTACGCGCACAGGTCGATGCGCTGGCCGAGCGGGACATCGTGGTCCTGAGCGATCTGGACGCCGACACGCCGTCGCCGCTGCGGCAGGGGTTCCAGCCCGGTGGTTTCAGGATCGTTCTCGTCGGCAAGGATGGAGGCATCAAGCTGGAGCAGGAGGAGGTGCTCGATCCCGAAACGCTGTTCTCGCTGATCGACGGCATGCCCATGCGTCGTAACGAGATGGCCAACTGACGGGCTAGGTCATTCAGATGAAAACTGAAAAAGAAACGGGCCGCAAATTGCAGCCCGTTCTCGTTTCATGGTTCCGTGTGTCGTGCGGTCAGGCGGCCTCGGAGGCGTCACCGCCGAAATCGCCGGGCGACAGCAGGGTCAGCTGATCCTTCGCCCAGTGGCGGGTATCGCGCTTCTCGACCGAGGCACGCAGCAGTTCCATCCGGGCGCGGCGCTCGGCCTCGGGCATGTCGAGCGCCATGTCGATGGCGAAATCCATCGCGCGGCTGGAGAACGGGTTGGCCAGAACGGCTGCACCCAGTTCGACCGCGGCCCCGGCGAATTCCGACAGCACGAGCACGCCGTCGCCGTCCTTGCGCGCCGCCACGTATTCCTTGCAGACAAGGTTCATGCCGTCGGCCAGCGGGGTGATCCAAGCGACGTCGGCAACCTGATACCAGGCGACCAGCTCGGTGAAGGGCACCGCGCGCGAGATGAGCGCGACCGGCTGGAAAGTGAAGCTGCCGAAACGACCGTTGATGCGCCCCGCGATCTCTTCCAGCTCTTTCTGGATCGGCTCGTAGACGGTCATGCCGCGGGTTGCGGGCACCGACACGTGCAGCAGCCGCACCACGCCGCGAAGATCCGGCCGCCGTTCGAGCAGACGCTCGAACGCCAGCAACTGGTCCGCGCCGCCCTTGGTATAATCGGTCCGACCGACCGAGAGCAGCACGCGGGTGTGGCCGATCTCTTCGCGGAAGCGGTCCGCCATCTTGTCGGTCTCTTCCGACGCCGCGAGGCTCTTGATGTAGTCAACGTCGACCCCGACCGGCGTCACGCCAAGCTGCACCTTGTGATCGTCGCAGTGGATCTCGGTCGGCACGGTGCGGTCCGACAGGGCGGACCCCTCGGACATCATGTCGTCCTCGACCTTGATCCGCGGCACGCTGCCGACATCACGCAGCGAACGCACGCAGCTCACGAAGTTCGAGGCGTAGCGCGGGATGTGGAAGCCGACCACGTCGCAGGCCAGAAGCGAGTCGATGATCTCGCCACGCCACGGCAGCACGTTGAACATGTCGGCAGGCGGGAAGGGCGTGTGGTGGTAGAACGAGATCCGCACGTCGGGACGCATCTGCCGCAGGTAGCCGGGCACGAGCCACAGGTTGTAGTCGTGCACCCAGACGCTCGCGCCCTCTGCGGCCTCGGAGGCGGCGGCCTCGGCGAAGGCCCAGTTGACCTCCTTGAAGGTCGGCCAGTCGACCGGGTCGTAGTTGTACTTTTCCTTGAAGCCGTGAAGGATCGGCCAGAACGCCTCTTTCGAGGTGACGTGGTAGAAGCTCTTCACCTGCGCCGCTGTCAGCGGCAGCCGCGAGACGGTGTATTTCCCGAAGCTGTCCTCGATCTGGATGACGCGCTCGAACCCGGGGTTCGTCGTGTCCTCGGCTTCTTTCCACGCGACCCAGGCCGCATTCTCGACCTTGCCGAAAAAGCTCTTGAGCGTGGGGACGATGCCGTTCGGGCTCTTGTTGGCGCGATACTCGATCTTGCCGTCGACCTCGACCTCTTCATAGGGCTGACGATGATAGACGATCACCAGTTCGCTGGGCATGACTTATGCTCCTTTCGGAAGGGGGTGGAGGTTGAAGGCCTCGACGGCCTCCAGAATGCCCGCGGCGCCGATGGCCTCGGCGGTATGGACATGCGGAAGCCCCGACACCCTCTCGAGCAACGCGGCCTCGGAGCCACCGACGGCGACGGCTTGCAGGCCGCATTGCAGCATGGACAGGTCATTGAGCGTATCGCCGGCGGCCAGCACGCGGCCTTCCTCGATCCCGAGGTGGGTCACGAGGCGCCGCAGCGACGGGCCCTTCGAGATGCCGCGCGGCAGCACGTCGAAATAGCGGTTGTCCGAAACCAGAGGATCGTGACCCATCTCTCGGACGATATCGTGAGCGCTATCATCGAAATTCGCGTGATCGAGATCATAGCTCACGCGGTAGCGGAAATCGGTCGGTTGAAGGGTAAGGCCCGGGTGCCCGTGCAGGCGGTCGCGCACGGCGTCGCCGGCGTCACCCCATGTTTCGGCGATTTCCACCTCAAGCGGCTCGATCGGGTGGATCTTGCCATCCTCGACCCGGGCGATGGTGGTGCCGACGTCGCCCACGACATATTCCGGCCACGGCACGCCGCCGTCGCAGAGCTCGCCGATGAACTTCGGGTCGCGCCCGGTCACGAAGATGAGGCCGATGGTCTCGCGGTTGGCTTCGATCCAGTCATAAAGACGCGCCCTGTCTTCCTCGGAGCCACCAAGGAAGGTGCCGTCGAGATCCGTTGCAAGAACGAACCGGCAGCCGGCGATGTCGCGGTTGTGGGGATGATCGAAGCTCATGCGGGGTCTCCCTCGTGAGGGTGAAGCGTGATGTCGAGCGCGCGGGGCTCGCCCTCGATGGGACGGGCCCAGAGGTCGCGGAAGGTTTCGGCGAGCGGGGCGCCTTCGTGCAGGATGGCGTGGACGGCCTCGCAGATCGGCATCTCGACGCCGACGCGACGCGCAAGATCGACCACCGAGATGGCGTTCACCTCGCCTTCGACCACGGTCGGCTTGCCGCCGAAACATTCGTCGCGCGCAATGCCCTGGCCGAGCTGGGTGCCCAGCGACATGTTGCGCGACGTGGTCGACGAACAGGTCAGCGTCAGGTCCCCCGCGCCAGCAAGGCCGGTCACGGTTTCGCGTTTTCCGCCAAGGGCTTCCGCGAGCAACTTCATCTCGTCCATGCCGCGCGTGATGAGCGCCGCGCGGGTGTTCTCGGCAAAACCGGCGCCTGTCATCATGCCGCAGGCGATCGCGATCACGTTCTTCACCGCACCGCCGACTTCCACGCCGACGATGTCGTCGGAGACGTAGGGGCGGAAGTTCTGGGTCTGCATCGTCAGCGCCAGGCGCGCCGCCGGGGCACGCTCGGGCGCGATCCGGTCATGGTGGCGGAAGGGGAAGGCGACCGTCGCGGCCGTGGGATGTCCGAGCGCCGTCTCCTTCGCGAAGGTCGGGCCCGACAGGGCGCCGACCGGATGGCCTGGCAGCTCGTCCTCGATGACGTGACTTAGCAGGAAGCCGGTGCCGCGCTCGATGCCCTTGCAGCAGAGCGCGATCGGGATGCCTTCGGGAAGGTGCGGCTTCATCGCCCGCGCCATGTCGCGCAGCGTGTGCGACGGTGTGACGAGGAGCACCGCTTCGGCGCCGTCGAGCGCTTCGGCCAGATCCGATGTCGGATGCAGGGTCGCGGGCAAGTCGATACCGGGAAGGTGCTCGGGGTTCTGCCGTGTTTCAGCCATCGCCTTCGCAAGGCTCTCTCGGCGTCCCCATAGCCGGGTTTCGCAGCCGGCAGATGCCGCGACAGCGGCAAGTGCGGTGCCCCAGCTTCCCATGCCGATGACGGCAAGGCGGGCGTAAGGTTCGGCGCGTCGCGGCGTGTCGCCGGTTCCGCGTGCGGGCGGGATGTCCAAGTTCAGTCCGTCCATAACAATGTGCCGTGGTCCCTCGAATAAGGGGTGTGCCGGCAGAAGGCTCACTCCGTGTTGTGCTTGATGTCTAACGTCATACTAGTCATTGGGTTCCGTCTCACCAAGTTTCGGAGCCGATTTTCGGCACGGAAGATGCCCCGGTCAAGAATTGCTCAATAGTTGTGCGCGTTTTTCGCCGCATCGCCGCATGTTGCGACAGTTTGACATTGAAAATGCCGGAAAAACTCGATTTTTCGCTGCGCTGCAACATGACTTTTGGCGAAAAAATGTCGTGTTACATATCGAAATCGAAAGGTAAGCTACCGAAAAACAATGATTTCGTGATGGAACCAAATTTTGCCGAGAGTCGTTCTTTTGAAGATCAACCAAAAGGGCATAAGCTCTTACGCAATTGCCGCGTTGCGGCGTGCGACAGTCAAAGGAGATGACAACGTGACAACCGGAAACCCGACGTCCACTCAGAAAGTGCGCACTGCAATCTTCCCGGTGGCGGGTCTCGGAACGCGTTTCCTGCCGGCCACGAAGGCGACCCCGAAAGAGCTTCTGCCCGTCGTCGATCGGCCGCTGCTGCAGTTCGCGATCGACGAGGCGCGCGAGGCAGGGATCGAACGCATGGTGTTCGTGTCCCACCCCTCGAAATCCGCCATCGAGCGTTACGTCCATCAGGACGAGGAGCTGTGCAAGACGCTCCGCGCGAAAGGCAAGGACAGCATTGCCGACACCCTTGACGATCATGCCATCGACCCGTCCTCGGAGCAGGCGCATTTCGTCATGCAGCCCGAGCCGCTCGGCTTGGGTCACGCGATCCTCTGCGCCAAGGACGAGGTCCTGCCGGGGCCGGTCGCGGTGATCCTGCCCGATGATCTGATCATGGGCAAAAAGGGTTGCATCAGCGAGATGATCGAAGCCTACGAGAAGATGGACGCGGGCCACATGGTTGCGACCATGGAAGTCGCCCGTGACGAGGTAAGCGCCTACGGCGTTCTGGACCCGATCGACGAGCCGGTCGGCAACTGCGTCAACGCGAGCGGCATGGTCGAGAAGCCCGAGCCGGAGGTCGCGCCTTCCCTTCATGCGGTGGTGGGGCGCTACGTGCTCGATGCGTCGATCTTCGACGATCTCGAAACGCAAGAGCCGGGAATGGGTGGCGAGATTCAGCTCACCGACTCCATTGCAAAGGGCGTCGAGCGCGTCGGCCTCTGCGGCTTCCGCTTCAGCGGTCAGCGCTACGATTGCGGCTCGAAGGCAGGCATGCTGCGCGCGACGCTTGCATATGCCGGTCAGCGCAGCGAGTTCGACAGCGTTCTGCAGGAAGAGCGCAAGCTCCCGCTCGCGGCAGAGTGATAGTCATTCCGCTTTGGCGGCAGTGATTCATCGTGAAGTTAAAAAAGACCCCCACCGTGCCGGACGGTGGGGGTCTTTTGCGTTACCGCGCTTCGAGAGTGAGCGTGTGCCGTGTCCTGCCGCCGAGGTTCAGTCGTTGTCGACGATCAGTCGAAGGTGAGGATGCTTGCGTGACGGGCTGTCGGGCGCAGTTCGCGGCGGTTCGGCCTGGAACGCTGCTGGCGGTTCCGACAACTCCGGGGTGGGGCGCTCGTCCTGTCGATAGTTGGGGGCCGCAGGCCGGCCCGCTCCAAATGCGGGGAGGAACTCGGTTTCGGCGATGCTGAAACGACGCGGGGTCCGCCCGATCCGCCCGGTCGTGGCCAGCGCGCCGATCATCCGCGTCAGGTCGCCCATGTCCGATCGTAACGGCAGCAGTGTCATATGTGCGTCGAGCGCGCCCTTTCCGAAGCCTTCCTCGGCATCGAGTCTCATGCGGACGATCGCGCCTTCGGAAAACACCCGGGCGACCGCATCGCCGAGCGCGTCGCGCGCCTCGGGGGTGAACAGCGTCGAAAGTGGCATCCCGCTGGTTTCCATCCCCATGAGATCGTTGAGATGCGTGCCCGACACCCGAAGCTTGGCAAGGCTCGGGGTGATACGTTCAGCAAGAAAAGCGTATTCAAGAGCGCTTTCGATGCCGCGAGGGTCGATCTGGCTCCGCAGCGGGATCTCTCCGGTCTCGTCGGCGAGGCTGCGCCAGTAGGTTTCGAGCAGCCGGAGCGGTGCCAGGCGCTTCTGTTTCTCGAGATCCGTCATGGACACCACTTCCGTTCCGGTTCGGTCGTTTCCGAACATCTTCCGCACTCCTTCCAAGTTCTGCGCGGCGCGGTCGGAGCCCCCGTTCCAACTAGCTACCTATTCCTTTCGGCTCGAGACTCAACTTACTTCAAATGCGGCGGATTTGCGCCCCAATTGTGACCAAAAGGTTAACGGCGCAGGCGCACGGCCCTTGCTTGCCTTGCCCGGGGCCAGGCTGTAGGCCGTTGCGACATCGCGCCGGTGTGATCCGGCGCCGATCCAGACGGAAGGAGACGGAAATGCGGCAGTCGATGACCGGGTTTGCATCGCGGAGCGCGGACGGCGAGGGGCTGCGCTGGACGTGGGAACTGCGCGGCGTCAACGGCAAGGGTCTCGACCTGCGGCTCAGGCTGCCCGACTGGATCGAGGGGCTCGAACCGCTGGTGCGCACCGCCGCGGGCAAGCGGCTTGCGCGCGGCAACGTGCAGGTCTCGCTGCGCATCGCGGGCGCGGAAGACGACGCGGCGGCCGATCTCGACGAGGCCGCGCTTGGCCGCGTGCTCGACGCCATGGCGCGGATCGAGGCGGCGGCAGGTCGGCGCGGCCTGGCGCTCGAGCCGTCGAGCGCAGCCGAGATCGTCGCGCTGCGCGGGGTCATGGCCGCCGGCCGGACCGAGCGCGACATCGCGGCGCTGCGCAACGCGCTGATGGAGACCTTCGACGCGGCGCTTGCCGACTTCGTCGCGATGCGCGGCACCGAGGGCGCGGCGCTCGCCGAGGTGCTCGCGGGCCAGCTTTCCGAGATCGAGACATTGGTGGCCGAGGCCGCCCGCGTGGTCGAGACCCGCCGCGACGAGCAGGCCGACAGGATGCGCGCGGCGCTGGCGCGGGTGATGGAAAACGTGGACGGCGCCGACGAGGGCCGCATCGCGCAGGAGCTTGCCCTGATCGCCGTGAAATCCGACGTGACCGAAGAGCTCGACCGGCTGGGCGCACATGTGACCGCGGCCCATGCGCTGCTGGCCGAGCCCGGCCCGGTGGGTCGCAAGCTCGACTTCCTGATGCAGGAATTCAACCGCGAGGCCAACACGCTCTGCTCGAAGTCGGGATCTTCGGCATTGACGCAGGTCGGTCTCGCGCTCAAGACGGTGATCGACCAGATGCGCGAGCAGGTCCAGAACGTGGAGTAACCCCATGAACCGTAGAGGTCTTCTGATCATACTGTCGTCGCCCTCCGGGGCCGGCAAGTCGACGCTGGCGCGCAGGCTGCGCGAATGGGATCCGTCGATCATCTTCTCGGTCTCGGCCACGACCCGTGCGCCGCGTCCGGGGGAAGTGGACGGCGAGGACTACCACTTCATGTCCGAGGCCAATTTCAAGCGCGCGGTGAACAACGGCGAGATGCTCGAACACGCACATGTCTTCGGCAACTTCTACGGCTCGCCAAAGGGGCCGGTGCGTGATGCCATCATCGGTGGCAAGGATGTGCTCTTCGACGTCGACTGGCAGGGCGCGCAGCAGATGACCAACTCCGAGCTGGCGCTGCACACGCTGTCGATCTTCCTGCTGCCGCCTTCGATTGCCGAGCTGAAGCGGCGGCTCGAGATGCGCGGGCAGGACGGCGCCGACGTGATCGACCGGCGGATGCAGAAAAGCTGGGACGAGATCTCGCACTGGGGCTCCTATGACTTCGTGCTGGTGAACGAGGATCTGGACGCGACCGAGAAACGGCTGAAGAGTATCGTGACGGCGGCGCGCCTGCGCCGCACGCAGCAGCCGCAGTTGCTGGACCACGTGCGCCGGCTGCAGGCGGAATTCGAGGAGGGCGAGGAATGACCATCTATCGGCTCGACGGGATGCGCCCCGAGATCGCGGACAACGCATGGGTGGCGCCCGACGCGAACCTGATCGGCAAGGTGGTGCTCGAGGAGGCCGCCTCGGTGTGGTTCGGCTCGACGCTGCGCGGCGACAACGAGGAAATCCGCGTGGGCGCCGGCTCGAACGTTCAGGAGAACGTCGTGTGCCACACCGACATGGGCTTTCCGCTGGTGATCGGTGCCGGCTGCACCATCGGTCACAAGGTCATGCTGCACGGCTGCACCATCGGCGAGAACTCCCTGATCGGGATGGGAGCGACGATCCTCAACGGCGCGAAGATCGGCCGGAACTGCCTGATCGGCGCCGGCGCGCTGGTGACCGAGGGCAAGGAGATCCCCGACGGCAGCCTCGTGATGGGGATGCCGGGCAAGGTAGTCCGCCAGCTCGACGATGCCGCCATCGAGGGCCTGCGCCAGTCCGCGAAGCACTATCAGGACAACGCCCGGCGGTATGCCGCCGGTCTCGAGGCGCTTTAGGCGACCGCGTCATGAAGACGTTACATTCAGTCTGCATGGGGTCCGTCGGTCGGGCCTTGGTTCGGGGAACCCCCCTGTGACGAGTGCGCCCGCCGCTCAGCGCGGGAGAGTGATGATGAAAGCGGATGCGCGACAGCTCGTCGCCGCGATTCCGTTGCCGGCGGTGCTGATCCGCTGGGACGAGCGGATCGCGGCCGGCAATGCCGAGGCCGAAGCCCTCTTGGGCAAGGATCTCGCGGGGCGCCATTTCATAACCGCGCTGCGCCAGCCGACGCTGCTCGACGCCATCGAGGGCACGTTCCGGGACGGTGCGCCGCGCCTGCCGCGCTACCTGACGAGCGACGGCCGCCAGGATACGGCCTACGAGGTGTCGTGCCGCGCAGTCGACCTGGAATCCGGCCCCGGTGTGCTTCTGACCTTTCAGGATGTCACGCACCTCGAGCAGGCCGGCCAGATGCGCCGCGATTTCGTCGCCAACGTGAGCCATGAGCTGCGCACGCCGCTGACGGCTCTGCTTGGCTTCATCGAGACCCTCAAGGGGCCGGCGCGCGACGACGCCGCTGCCCGTGACAGGTTCCTCGGCATCATGGAGGCCGAGGCCGGCCGGATGGAGCGTCTCGTGGGCGACCTGCTGTCGCTGAGCCGGGTCGAGGCGGAAGAGCGCGTGCGCCCGACCGATATGGTAGACTTCGGCGCGCTGCTGCGCTCGGTGCTGAACGGTCTCTCGCCGCTCGCGCAGGAGGCAGGCGTAACGCTCGCGCTGGACCTTCCCGAGGTCTCCCCGGAGATCCCCGGCGACCCGGACCAGCTGCGGCAGGTCATCGTCAACCTTGTCGAGAACGGTGTGAAATACTCGGGGACCGGCTCCGAGGTGCGCCTTGCGGTCAGTCAGCCGGCCTACCAGCCGCGTCTGCGGGGCGAGGGTGTCGAGTTGACCGTGACCGACAGCGGGCCTGGCATCGACCCCATCCACATCCCGCGGCTGACCGAGCGGTTCTACCGCGTCGACAACCACCGCTCGCGCGAGATGGGCGGCACCGGGCTGGGGCTCGCCATCGTCAAGCACATCGTCAATCGGCACCGCGGGCGGCTGCGGATCGAGAGCGCGCCGGGGCAGGGCACCACCTTCCGCGTGGTGCTTCCAAGCCGGGTCTGAGGCCGCGCCTCAGGCGCAGGCCTCCTGCGGCTGTTCCGGGGCGGCATGACGGGCGGCGACGGCGGGCAGGCAGTCGATGACCGCCTCGACCGTCACCGGGGCGGCAACATTTGCGCGTAGCCAGTCCTCGTGGGCCCCGACGATCTGCACCGGGAAGCGCCTGAGCCCGACGAGGCGCGCAAGGCAGAAGCGGTGATTGCCCGAGCCGGTCTTGACCAGCATCCCGTCCGCGTCGATGACCGCGGTAGACTCGTAACCTGTCGCACGTGGGTCGAACCCCCGCGTCGCGAGCGCATCCGCAAGCGCGATCATCTGGTGCAGGAAGGCGTCGATCTCGGCCTCGCTGCGCAACGGGCGGGTCTTGTAATACGCGACGCCCTTCCTCTGCAGGTCGCCGGTCAGCTCGGTGAACCAGAGGCTCCGGCGCGGGCCGTCGCGGGTCGCAAGCAGGTTCTCGAGCCTTTGGTGCCGCCGGGTGTCCTCGACCCTCATCGTTCGATCGAGGAACCGCCGCGGAATCTCGAAGGGCTCTGCGCGCTTGATCGGCGAGCGGACGAGATTCACCACCGGCCCGGGCAGCAGCCGCCGCAGCCGCGCAAGCTTTTCCTGGCCGACTGGCCATTTGCTGCCAAGTTGCCGCGTGATCGAGAGCGGATCGACCCAGATCACGTTCTGGTCGGCGGATGCGGCTATAAAGTCCCGTTGTTTCAGAGTCTTGCTCCTTCCTCGAAAATCTCCGCCGCGTGTCGACGTCCGCCGCAAGGTCGGCAAGAACGTGCCGTTTACCTCAATCAGCAGCCCGGCAATCCGAAGTTTCCGACAAATCATGTACGCTGTCATTAAACTGTTACGTCAGTGTCACAAAAGCATTGCGGCGTGGCTCTAGGGGTGCCCGCAAGATCTCCGAGGGGAAGGGGATCGCTCACAAATGACAGGAGCATACGACATGCAATCCGTGAAACTCACCGCTTCGGCTCTGGCGATCGCTGCCGTTTCCGCCACTGCCGCCGCGGCCCAGTCGCGCGACAACATCCAGGTGGCCGGGTCTTCGACCGTTCTGCCCTACGCCTCGATCGTGGCCGAAGCCTTTGGCGAGAACACCGATTACCCGACCCCGGTCGTGGAATCCGGCGGCTCCTCGGCTGGCCTCAAGCGCTTCTGCGAAGGCGTCGGCGAGAACACCATCGACGTGGCCAACGCGTCGCGCGCCATCCGTCAGAAGGAAATCGATGCCTGCGCCGAGAACGGCGTGACCGACATCATCGAAGTGCGCATCGGTTATGACGGCATCGTCTTCGCCAGCCAGCAGAGCGGTCCCGCGTTCGACGCCTTCGAGCCGGCGGACATCTACAACGCCATCGGCGCCAAGGTGATGAAGGACGGCGAGCTGGTCGACAACGACTATGCCAACTGGTCCGAGTTCAACTCCGACCTGCCGGATGCCGAGATCGCGATGTTCATCCCGGGCACCAAGCACGGCACCCGTGAAGTCTTCGAAGACAAGGTCCTGCTGAAGGGCTGCGAAGACACCGGCGCCATGCAGGCGATGGTCGACGGCGGCATGTCGGAAGACGACGCCGAGGACGCCTGCCTCGACGTGCGTACCGACGGCGGCCACTCGGTCGACATCGACGGCGACTACACCGAGACCCTCGCCCGCATCGACGCGAACGCGAACGGCGTCGGCGTGTTCGGGCTGGCGTTCTACGAGAACAACCAGGACAAGCTGAAGGTCGCCACCATGTCCGGCGTCGAGCCCTCGACCGAGACCATCGCGTCGGGCGAGTACCCCGTGTCGCGCCCGCTGTTCTTCTACGTGAAGAAGGCCCACATCGGCGTGATCCCCGGCCTCAAGGAATACGCACAGTTCTTCGTCGCCGACGAGCTTGCCGGCCCGAGCGGCCCGCTCGCCAACTACGGCCTCGTGTCCGACCCCGAGCTGGCAGAGACCCAGCAAAAGGTTGCCGACGAAGTGACCATGGGCGAAAGCATGTAATCAGGCCCTGCGCCTGATTTCCGGGGGCGGTGTATTTTGCCGCCCCCTTGCTCTTTTAGGACCTTTTGAAAAGAGACGAACGGGGGGCACATGCCTTTACTCTGGCTCATCCTGATCGTGCTGGCGATCGCCGCTGCGGGCTTCGTGCTCGGTCGCGGCCGTGCCATGCGCAGCGCCGGTGGGGACGCCCGGCACCTGCATTCGTTGCCGGCGTATTATGGCAACAACGTCGCGATCAAGGTGATCGTGCCGGCGATGCTGGTCATGCTGGTCTGGCTCGTCGTGCAGCCGCTCGTCATCAATACCGTCATCTCCGGCACCATTCCCGAAAGTGCCGTGCGCGAGAATTCCTCGCTCGGGCTGATGATGTCCGAGGTGCGGCGCACCGCCGAGGGTATCGACAACGCCATTGCCGGCGGGGTGATGCCTGCGGACACGACCATCGGTGCGGACAGCGACATCGAGGCAGTGACCCAGCAACTTCAGGATGCCGGCCAGATCGTCACCTCCGAGCTCACGCCGACGATGCTGGTCGCGGCGCAGGACTACCGGACGATGTATGCCACCGGCAACATGATCATGTCGGCGGTGGTGCTGCTGCTCGCGGTGGCGGGCCTGCTGTGGGGGCTGCGGGAATCGCAGAAGGACTTCCGCGCCCGCAACACCGTGGAGCGGAGCGTCCGGGCACTGTTGATCGCCGCCGCCTCGATCGCCATCCTGACGACGGTCGGGATCATCCTGTCGCTGATCTTCAACACGGTCGAGTTCTTCCGTCTCTACCCGGCGACCGACTTCTTCTTCGGCACCACCTGGTCGCCGAGCTTCTCGGGCCGGGGCGGCTCGTCCGAGCTGGGCGTGATCCCGCTGCTGTGGGGCACCTTCTACATCTCGATCGTGGCGCTTGCCGTCGCGGTGCCGATCGGCCTGTTCTCGGCGATCTACCTGTCGGAATACGCGACCCCGCGCGTGCGCGCCATCGCCAAGCCGATGCTCGAGATCCTCGCCGGCATCCCGACCATCGTCTACGGCCTGTTCGCGCTGCTGACCGTCGGCCCGCTGCTGCTGAAGGTGTTCGGAGACGACGGGCTTGGCTGGATGCAGGCCGGCACCGCCGTGATGACCGCGGGCCTCGTGATGGGGATCATGCTGATCCCCTTCGTCAGCTCGCTGTCCGACGACATCATCAACGCCGTGCCGCAGGCCATGCGTGACGGCTCCTACGGGCTGGGCGCGACGCGGTCCGAGACCATCAAGCAGGTTGTCATGCCGGCGGCGCTGCCGGGCATCGTGGGTGCCATCCTGCTCGCCGCGAGCCGCGCCATCGGCGAGACCATGATCGTGGTGCTCGGGGCAGGGGCCGCGGCCAAGCTCAGCCTCAACCCGTTCGAGGCGATGACCACCGTGACCGCGAAGATCGTCAGCCAGCTGACCGGCGATGCGGACTTCTCCTCGCCCGAGGCGCTGGTGGCCTTCGCCCTGGGCATGACCCTTTTCGTCATCACGCTGGGGCTGAACGTCCTGGCTCTCTACATCGTGCGCAAATACCGGGAGCAGTACGAATGACCGACGCGAGCATGGAAGGCGCGGCGGCCCCGCGCAAGGGATCGTCGATCCACGAGATCGACGCCCGCACCCGCAAGCGCAACGCCTCGGAGAAGCGGTTCAAGGCCTATGGCATCACCGCCATCCTGATCGGCCTGTTCTTCCTCGTGGTGCTGGCGGTCTCGATCGTGCGATCCGGCGCGCCGGCCTTCACCAAGACGGTGGTCGACGTTGAATTCACCCTGTCGCAGGCCGAATACGAGGAAGCGGAGTCGACGCTCTTCAAGACCAAGGCCTATTCCGACCTCTTCGTGGCCCAGTTGCGCGACACGCTGCGCGACGACGGCGTCGAGCTCGAGTTCGACGCCGCCGCCATCGAACGCCTGCTCGGCAAGGTCGGCGGCACGCTGCGCGAGTTCTACACCGCGAACGAGGGCCAGCTTGGAGAGCCGGTGTCGTTCCAGCTTCCGGCCTCGTCGCGCGTCGACGGCTACTTCAACGGCCGCGTCACCCGCGACGCGCTCCAGGACAGCCGCTTCCTGCAGCAGTCCGACCTCGACCTCGTCGACGCGCTGGCCGAAAGCGGCGTGATCCGGCAGGGCTTCAACTGGACCTTCATCACCGGCGCGGACTCGGGCGTGGACAACCCCGGCGGCGCGGGCATCGGCGCCTCGGTCGTGGGCTCGTTCTTCATGATGCTGGTGGTGCTGGTGCTGGCACTGCCCATCGGCGTCGCGGCCTCGATCTACCTCGAGGAATTCGCGCCACAGAACAAGTTCACCGACCTGATCGAGGTGAACATCTCGAACCTCGCCGCGGTGCCGTCGATCGTCTTCGGTATCCTCGGCCTCGCGGTGTTCATCCAGTTCATGCACCTGCCGCAGTCGGCCCCGGTGGTGGGCGGCCTGGTGCTGACGCTGATGACCCTGCCGACGATCATCATCTCGACGCGCGCCTCGCTGAAGTCGGTGCCGCCGTCGATCCGCGACGCGGCGCTCGGCGTCGGCGCGAGCAAGATGCAGGCGGTGTTCCACCACGTGCTGCCGCTCGCCATGCCCGGCATCCTGACCGGCACGATCATCGGCCTTGCGCAGGCGCTCGGCGAGACTGCGCCGCTGCTGCTGATCGGCATGGTCGGCTTCGTGGCCCGCGGCTACCCCGACGGCTTCGTCGGCGGCTTCACCGAGCCCAACTCGGCGATGCCGGCGCAGATCTACACCTGGGCGGCCCGCGCCGACGCCAGCTTCTATGAAAAGGCATGGGGAGGCATCATCATCCTGCTGATCTTCCTGCTCGCCATGAACGTCATCGCCATCATCCTGCGCCGCAAGTTCGAACGCAGGTGGTGACAGGATGGACGCCAGGATCGATAAGGGGGAAGAACCCATGTACGACGCACCGTTGAGGAAATCCGCTGTGGACGCGCAAGAAACCAAGATCGCCGCCAGGGACGTTCAGGTCTATTACGGCGAGAACCACGCCATCAAGGACGTCTCGGTCGAGATTCTCGACAAGACCGTCACCGCCTTCATCGGGCCGTCGGGCTGCGGCAAGTCGACCTTCCTGCGCTGCCTGAACCGGATGAACGACACCATCGACATCTGCCGGGTCGAGGGCAAGATCGAGCTCGACGGCGAGGACATCTACGACAAGCGCGTCGACCCGGTGCAGCTGCGCGCCAAGGTCGGCATGGTGTTCCAGAAGCCGAACCCGTTCCCGAAGTCGATCTACGACAACGTGGCCTATGGTCCCAAGATCCACGGGCTGGCCAAGAACAAGGCCGAGCTCGACGAGATCGTCGAGCGCGCGCTGCGTCGCGGCGCCATCTGGGACGAGGTCAAGGACCGGCTGCACGCGCCGGGCACCGGCCTTTCGGGCGGCCAGCAGCAGCGTCTCTGCATCGCCCGCGCGGTTGCGACCGAGCCCGAGGTGCTGCTGATGGACGAGCCCTGCTCGGCGCTCGACCCCATCGCCACCGCTCAGGTCGAGGAGCTCATCGACGAGCTGCGCGAGCAGTACTCGGTGGTGATCGTCACGCACTCGATGCAGCAGGCCGCCCGGGTCAGCCAGAAGACCGCCTTCTTCCACCTCGGCAACCTGGTGGAATACGGGGAGACCAGCCAGATCTTCACCAACCCCGTGGACACCCGCACGGAATCCTACATCACCGGACGGATCGGATAAGAGCCATGAGCGATCTGAAACAACATATCTCGACCGCCTTCGATCGCGATCTCGAGGGCATCCAGGCGCAGATCCTGAAGATGGGCGGGCTTGTCGAAGCGGCGATCCACGACGCGGCCAAGGCACTTGAAAGCCGGGACGAAGAGCTTGCCGAGAAGGTGCGCAGCGGTGACAAGGTCATCGACGCGCTCGACGAAAGCCTCAACGAGGAAGCCGCCCGCGTCATCGCGCTGCGCGCGCCCACGGCGTCGGATCTGCGCGTGGTGCTGTCGGTCATGCGGATGTCGGCGAACCTCGAGCGGATCGGCGATCTCAGCAAGAACATGGCGAAGCGGACGACGGTTCTTGCGCAGATGACGCAGATCAACGGCTCGACCGCCGCGCTGCGTCGCATGGCCCGCGATGTCGAGAGCATGCTCAAGGACGCGCTCGACGCCTACATCAAGCGCGACGAGGCGCTGGCGCTCGACGTGATCGAGCGCGACGCCGACGTCGACCAGATGTACAACACGCTGTTCCGCGAGTTCCTGACCTTCATGCTCGAGGACCCGCGCAACATCACGTCCTGCATGCACCTGCATTTCATCGCCAAGAACATCGAGCGGATGGGTGACCATGTCACCGCCATCGCCGAGCAGGTCGTGTTCCTCGCCACCGGCGAAAAGCCGGAGGATGCGCGGATCAAGCAGGACCGCACGGCGTCCGATCCCGCGCTGAGCGCCAACATCGAGCTGGAGTAGGACGATGCCGGCCGATCAGCCCACCGTCCTGGTGGTCGAGGACGAAGCGGCGCAGCGCGAGGTGCTGCGCTACAACCTGGAAGCCGAGGGTTTCAACGTCGCCGCGGCCGGGAACGGCGAAGAGGCGCTGCTGATGCTCGAGGAAGAGGCGCCCGACGTCATCGTACTCGACTGGATGCTGCCGAACCTCTCGGGGATCGAGGTCTGCCGCCAGATCAAGACCCGCAACGAGACGCGCGGCACGCCGGTCATCATGCTGTCGGCCCGGTCCGAAGAGATCGATCGGGTTCGCGGACTAGAGACCGGTGCCGACGACTACGTGGTGAAGCCCTATTCGCTCAAGGAACTGATGGCGCGGGTGCGGGCCCAGCTGCGCCGCGCCCGTCCGGCGGCGGCGGGCCTGCGGCTCGAATACGAGGACATCATCCTCGACGCCGAGACCCATCGCGTCACACGCGAGGGCCGCGAGCTGAAACTCGGGCCGACCGAGTTCCGACTGCTGTCGACGTTCATGGAGAAACCCGGCCGGGTCTGGTCGCGCGAGCAGTTGCTCGACCGGGTCTGGGGCCGCGACATCTACGTCGACACGCGCACGGTCGACGTGCACATCGGCCGGCTGCGCAAGGCGCTCGGCGTGCATGGCGGGAACGATCCGCTGCGCACCGTCCGCGGGGCCGGCTACGCGCTGGGGTGATATCCTGCACCGGGGCCACTGGCCCCGGCGTCCACGCCGAGTGACGGTGCAACAGGTTTGACCCATCCTGGACGGGAAGGGGTCATTTCTTCTTGTTCTTCTTGTTCTTCTTGGGTTTGTCCGCCTTTTTCTTGTCCGCTTTCTTCAGGGCTTTCTTGTCGGCCTCAGCGGCCTTCTTGGCCTTTTTCTTCGCTTTCTTCTTCGACACAGCCTCGTCGGCAGCCTTCTTCCCGGCGGACTTCTTCTTTTCCGCCGTTTTCCCGTTCTTGTTCTTCTTCTTACCCTTTTCCGCGGGCTTGGTCGGCGCCTTGCGCTTGCCGGAACCGGCAGGCTCGATGTCCTCCTCGGGCGGCTCGGGCAGTGGATCATTGACGGCAAGCGGGCTGTCGGGATCGGGCTCCGGGGCGAGACGCGGCGCTTCCTCGGGCTCGGGCGCGGCGTCGAGCTTGTCATCGCCGGGCGTGCCGGGGGCCGGCATCGCCTCGGTGTCGGCGGTGCGCGGCACATCGGAGGCGACGGCGGCCGGAACATCGGCATCGGGGGCAGGGGCCGTCAGCCGGGAGGCGCTGTCGATCCAGTCCTGCGCGCGCGCGGTGGTGACCCGGGGCAGTTCAGCAATCTTCGCGGCATCTGCCCTGGCCATGTCCTCGAGCGTGCTCACGCCCATCTCGTCGAGCTTCAATGCCATCGCTGGGCCGACGCCCATGAGCTTGGTCAGGTCTGTCACCGGTGTCTCCGTCTTTTCCTTGGTGTCACAATCACAGTGTATCGCGGCAGGATGCGGGGAGGCCGCGCGTTTTGTCCAGTCCAACCCGCCGGGCAGGGTTGCGTTCCTCCGAATTTGACCTTATAGGCCCGGCTCACGAACCCCGCAGGCGGGGTCGGGCTGTCGCGGGAGACATCCGCGATACGTCCACCGGTTGCCCCATTTGGGTCAAGCCCCCGCCGAGGATATGAAACCGGAAAGGATATAGGACATGGCTCTTCCCGAGTTCTCCATGCGCCAGCTGCTTGAAGCAGGCGTGCACTTCGGCCACCAGACGCAGCGCTGGAACCCCCGCATGGGCGAGTTCATCTACGGTGCGCGTAACGGCATCCACATCTTCGACCTGACGCAGACCGTGCCGATGCTCGACGCGGCACTGAACGTGATCCGCGAGACCGTCGCCAAGGGCGGTAGCGTGCTCTTCGTCGGCACCAAGCGCCAAGCGTCGCAGCCGATCGCGGAAGCCGCAGAGAAATGCGCGCAGTTCTACATGAACCACCGCTGGCTGGGCGGCACGCTCACCAACTGGCAGACCGTTTCGCAGTCGATCAACCGCCTGAAGTCGATCGACGAGCAGATGGAAGCCGGCGCCGAGGGCCTGACCAAGAAAGAGCGTCTCGGCATGGAGCGCGAGCAGACCAAACTGCAGGCGTCGCTGGGCGGTATCCGCGAGATGGGCGGCCTGCCGGATCTTCTCTTCATCATCGACGTGAAGAAAGAGCAGCTCGCCATCGCCGAAGCCAAGAAGCTGGGTATCCCGGTCGTGGCCGTTGTCGACACCAACTGCTCGCCCGACGGCGTCGACTACATCATCCCCGGCAACGATGACGCGGCCCGCGCCATCGCGCTCTACTGCGACCTCGTGAGCCGTGCCGCTCTCGACGGCATGACCGGCCAGATGGAAGCCGCAGGCGTCGACCTCGGTGCGCTCGAGGATGCGCCCGCCGAGGAACTGCTCGCCGGCGCGCAGAACAGCTGAACCGGCCACTGTCGCGAAAGCGTCACGCAGACATGACATGAGCGGCAAGGCCCACCGGGCCGGCCGCCTTAGATTATTCGAGAGGGAGCCGATAAAATGGCGATCACTGCTGCACAGGTGAAAGAACTGCGCGAGATGACCGGCGCAGGCATGATGGATGCCAAGAAGGCGCTGACCGAGACCGATGGCGACATGGATGCCGCCGTCGACTGGCTGCGCACCAAGGGTCTCGCCAAGGCCGCCAAGAAATCGGGCCGCACCGCCGCCGAGGGCCTCGTGGCCGTCGAGGTGAACGGTGGCACCGGCGTCGCCGTCGAGATCAACGCCGAGACCGACTTCGTCGCCAAGAACGCCGAGTTCCAGGAAATGGTCGGTGGCATCGCCAAGGCCGCGACCGGCGTCGACACCGTCGAGGCACTGGCCGACGCGGAGCTGAACGGCAAGAAGGTCTCCGAGGTCATCACCGACAAGATCGCCAAGATCGGCGAGAACATGACCCTGCGCCGGATGGCCAAGGTCGAGGGTGAGACCGTTGCGACCTACGTGCACAACGTGGCTGCGCCCGGCATGGGCCAGATCGGTGTGCTCGTCGCCCTGAACGGCGGCACCGAGGAGTTCGGCAAGCAGGTCGCGATGCACATCGCCGCCGCGAACCCCGCCTCGCTGTCGACCGACGATCTCGACCCGGCCGTGGTCGAGAAGGAGCGTCAGGTTCAGATCGACATCGCACGCGAGTCCGGCAAGCCGGAGCAGGTCATCGAGAAGATGATCGAAGGCCGCATGCGCAAGTTCCTCGCCGAGGTGACGCTGCTGGGCCAGCAGTTCGTCATCAACCCCGACCTGACCGTCGAGAAGGCGGCCGAGGAAGCCGGCGCGACCATCGTGGGCTACGTCCGCATGCAGGTCGGCGAAGGCATCGAGAAGAAGGAAGAGGATTTCGCAGCCGAGGTGGCCAAGGCCGCTCAGGGCTGATCTGCGGATCATCTTCGGGGGCGCGCACAGTACCCCCTTTATCCAGAAGTGACGGAGCCGCCCCGAAAGGGACGGCTCCGTTTCCTTTCCCGGACCCAGCCTGGATTGGGGATGAGACTGGGGCGGGTTAGGGTGCCAGGCCGGCTGCGCGACTATAGCGCCACCGACCCGGCTCCGGAGTCTACCGGGAAGAACCCAGGGCCTTCGAAATCGCGAAGGATGAGCCCCTCATTGTCCCATGGCCAATGCCACCACTCACGGAACATTGTCAGAATGGCAATTTCCGAAGCGCCGATAAAGTCGGGTATTCCGCGCTGACAGTTTTTTCACGAAAAATTCCCGGGGGCAGGGTGCCTCTATTTCGATCCTTGAAATCGGTTCGAAAGGAATTCGAAATGAGCGCTGCCGAGACGGGGTTCAAGCAACTGGAAGGTAGCCTAAAAAACGACTCGACCCACCAGTTCACTTTGGTGCGAGAGGCGTCTTTAGATGTCGATGATGAACATCTGGTTCTGGAACGCCGCCTTGGCCACGGCCTGGGCGGTGGTCTCGACGTTGAGTGCCTCGCGTGCAAGCCGCAGGTGCTTTTCGACCGTGGCTTGTGTCAGCCCCATGATCGCCGCGATGTCCTGCATGGTCTTGCCGTCGCCGACCCACTCCAGTGCCTCGCGCTGACGCTTGGTCAGCGACTGGTTCGGCGGGATGTAGGGCAGGGTGAGGATCTTCAGGTGCAGGACGTTGTTCATCAGGATGATGTCATCGCCGTGCGTCTGCCACATGGCATCGACCTGGTGCTGATGAATGCCGGGCTTCGCCGTGAGCGCGATGGCGCCCTTGGCGCGGCTCGAGACCGACTTGAAGCTGATCGAATAGCCGGCCACCACGTTCATGCCAAGGTTGAACTCGATCACCCGGCGCTCGGCGTCGCTGACGTTGCCCTGGGCCAGCATGTCGCCGATTGCCCGCCACGAACAGGCGCCCTCGTGTTCGAGCGCCCAGCGGACCATCGGGGCATGATGATAGAGCCCGTCGCCGACGAAGCGGTCGGTGTAATCGGCCTGATGGTTGGTCAGCAGCACGAAATCGTTGGGATCGCCGAGCGAGGTCGTCGTGCGGTAGCGGGTGAAGCCATACATGAGCCGGTCGAACCCGTAGCCCGCCATCCGCTCGAGATGCATCGCCCAGAGCTCTTCGACGCTGTCAGCGTTCGTCATTGCCGTGAGATGTGCGCGGATGTCCGGTTCGAGGCTCATGGATCAGCTCTCCAGATGGCTCTTCATGGCGTCCATCGCCAGGGTGTAGCCACGCGCACCGAAGCCGCAGATCACGCCGACGGCGACCTTGGCGATGTAGCTCGTGTGCCGGAAGGACTCGCGCGCATGAACGTTCGACAGGTGCAATTCGATTGCGGGTATCTCGGCCGAGCTGATGGCGTCCATCAGGGCCACCGAGGTGTGGGTGTAGGCGCCCGCGTTGAGGATCAGCCCGTCGCGTTCTCCGCGCGCCTCGTGGATGGCGTCGATGAGCGCGCCTTCGTGGTTGCTCTGCATGAAGGAAACGTCGACGCCGATCCGCTCGCCGTGGGCACGGCACATGGCCTCGATATCGGACAATGTCGTGCGCCCGTAAACCTCTGGCTGGCGCGTCCCGAGCAGGTTCAGATTCGGCCCGTTCAGGATGAGAATACCGTGCATCTGTCGTCTCCAATAATCGGCGCAATACTTACCCTGCGGCACTCTGGCTTGTCCAGAACCGAGCCTTTGCGCTCAGCGTTTCCGGTCGCGCTGGTTTCTCCGCAGCAACATCCACGCGAACCATGCGATCGTCAGACAGGCAAGCAGTGCCGTGAGGTTACCGGCCATGTCCGAAATCTGCGGCACGAATGGCGCGAATCCGGCGCCAAGGGTCATGTATCCGGTGACCCAGACGATTTCGCCGGCAAGATCCCAGGCGAAGAAGCGACGCCAGCGCATTCCGGCGGCACCGGCTACGAGGTTCATCGGCGGACCGAGCGGTGCCAGCAGCCATCGGGTCAGAAAGACCGCCATGCCGCCGCGCTTGTAAAGCAGCGCCTTGGCATGGTTCAGGCCGGCGTTGTGCTGGCTGATGAAGCGACCGCGAGAGAACCGTCCCAGAGCGTATCCGAGGTTGTCGGCGAAGGTCGCGGTCAGCAGCGCGGTAAGCGCAGCGCCAATCAGCGGCAGATCGCCGGCGGCCACGAGCGTGCCCGAAACCAGCAGCATCAGCGAGGCCGGCATCATCGGCACGCCAAGCGCACCCAGTGCGATGACCAGCGACATCACCGGCAGACCGAGCGACGGAAGAGCGGCAAGCAGCGTCTCGCTCATCAGCGAGGATCCGACGGCGGCGGATCGAGCGCCGCCAGCTGTGCGGTGATCTCGGCCAGCAGGCTGTCGAGATCCTGGCCACGGGCCGCGGCGATCTGCTTCAGGCTCTGGTGGCCGGCGTGCTCGATGCCGAGCATCGGCCCGAGACTGCGCGGCGGCAGGCGGTGCGAACGCTCGATGTAGCCGAGCGTCATCCATGCCTCGGGTGCCTGGTCGCGATGGGCAGGATCCGCCCAGTAGACTGCGCGCCGGACGGAGTTGAGCGTGAAGAAGCCAGCGCCCATGAGCGCGATCAGCAGTATGACGACAAGGACCTTGCGAGGGAGGCGATGCTTCATCGTGGAAGGTTGGCGCGAATTCAGCCAAAGGTCAAAATCTCGGGCCCATCCCGGAGTGATTGCTTGATTTACATAATACTGATTATACGATACCTGGTTTGAGGCTTACGGGGGCCCCGGAAGCTCGGACGTGGGCCCGCGAGCGCCTCGCTCGGTCGAACGCCCACCTGCCGCAGTCCTTGCCAAGAGCGGCAACGTGCTATGTCGCCTGTCGACCTTCCAGGAATACTCCGAAGAAAAGGATAACAGATGACCAGCACGATTGCCGTCGCCGGGGCTTCGGGCCTCGTGGGTTCGAACATCGTCAAGGAAGCGCTCGAACGTGGCTACACGGTGCGCGGCACCCTGCGCGACGCGTCCGACGAGTCCAAGACGAAGTGGCTCATGGCGCTTCCAGGCGCCGCGGACCGGCTCACGCTTCATTCCGCCAATGCAGATGACGGCTCAGGCTTTGACGCCGCCCTGTCCGGTGCGGACGCGGTGTTCATCGCCTGCTTCCCGCCGATCTACAAAGCCGAGGACGGAACGCCGGCCAAGGAACTCGACCGGGTGCGCGGCTATGCCGAGATCGTGGCGCCGGTGCGCAACGGCTGCCTTAACGTTCTCGAAGCTGCGCGTCGGGCCGGGATCGCGCACGTGATGCTGTGTTCGTCGACCTCCTCCACGAACCCGCCCGAGGGTGTGGCGATCAAGACCGAGACCAATGCCGTCTCGGACGCCGAATTCCAGATGAGCGAAGGCAAGTTCACCTCGGCCGAGAAGATCGTCATGGAAACCGCTGCCCGTGACTTCTGCGTGCACCACAACATGCGGCTGGCGATCTTCCTGCCGACGATGATGCTCGGTCCGGTGATCCTGCCGCAACATCTCGAGGGCGACAGCGCCGGCTTCGTCACCAGCGCAGTGCGCGATGGCAGGACACGCCATGACAAGGTGCCCGCCGGGTCGATGTCGGTGAGCCACATCGGCGATGTCGCGAAGCTCTTTCTCGCGGCTTACGAACAAGGCGCGCGCGGCCGGTTCTTCGCGGTCTACGACAGCGTGCCGTGGCGGGATCTATACGCCGAACTCGGAAAGCATGTGCCCGCGTCTATCATGCCCGCGCCGCTCGACGGACCGCCCGAAGAGCCGACCCGCTTCGATTTCACGCGGCGGGACAGCCTGGGCGTCGCGATGCGAGACATCCCGTCGGTGATCGCCGAGACCTGCGACTGGCTGAAGAGCCGGCCGTTCGGGTGATGGCACCCTGCCCTGCGCGGTTCAGCTTCCCGCCCGGGCCGCGCCGGCGCTCTCGCGGTCACGCTCTCCTGCGCGCGGGCGCAGCGTGATCCGGGTGAGCTCCGACGGCACGCCGAGCCGCAGCGCGAACCCCGGCCAGAGCGCCGTGCCGTTGCTGACGTAGAGTTGCATGTCGCCGACCGTGTAGTGCCCCGAGACGAAACCGGCGTTGAACCGCGCGATCAGCGACGCGAGGCCCACCACCATGCCGCCATGGGTGTGGCCTGCGAGGTGAAGATCGACGCCACGCTCCGCCATCTGGTGCGCCTGTCTCGGCTGGTGATTGAGCAACAGTACCGGCGCGTCCTCCGGGGCACCATGAAGCGCGCGGTCGACGTCGGGGATCGGCAGTCCGAAGCGCCCGGCCCTCAGGTCGGTGACGCCGGCCACCACCAGCGCCGCGCCCTCGCGCTCGATGGTCTCGTGCGCGTTCGCAAGCAGGCGCATGCCGAGTTGCCGGTAGGTCTGCCACCAGCTGTCGAATTCGAAGTAGTATTCGTGGTTGCCGGGGCTGACGAAGACTCCATCCGTTGCTGACAGGCCGGAGAGCGGCGCGACATCCTGTCGGCGGACATCGAGGTATCCGTCGATGAGATCGCCGCTGATCAATATGATGTCGGGTTCGAGCGCGTTGACGCGCGCGACCAGCCTCTCGGCGAAAGGCCGATGGAAGAGACGACTGAGGTGGAGGTCGGTAAGGTGCACGACCTCGTAGCCGTCGAACGCGGCCGGCAGGTCGGCGATCTCGATCGCGAGGTCCTTCTGCGACGGCTGCCGGACCGCGTTGAAGACACCGAACGCAGAGAGCGCCAGCGCGAAAAGCACCGCGCCTGCGCTCCATCCCGGTGCCAGCGGGCGCCAGTCCCAGAGCAGAAGCGACCGGCCGAGCGACACGATGTCCAGCACGAGATGCAGTGCGGCGGTCAGCAGGATCGTTCCGAAGCCAAGGTTCACCGCGATGACCATCATGCGGGGAAGCTCGAGCGAGAACATGTTCCCATAGGCCAGGCGCGTCAGGAGGTGGTTTTCAGCCAGCAGCAGGATGACGATGGCGAGCAGGATCTTTCCCCAGAGCGGAATGCCCAGCGGCGGCACGACCCGCAGGGCGACATAGGCCCCGATGATGCCCATGACGGCGGCAAACATGTTTCGTTTCTCCTGTTGCGGGTTTTCTGGCCGGACGATCCTGCGAAACTAAGTGAGGGCGGTTCGAGTGTCGCTGGCGGTATTTCGATCACGCTCATGAGCGAGCCGCATAAGTAGAGCGGTCCGGTGCGGCGGCCAGCGCGATCCCTGTCTCCTGCCCTTTTGCAGCCCGGCCACACGCCCGGCTGACCGGATCGTGATGATCGCCGGGCGCGCGAGGGGCTCGAAGTCCGCGCAGCGGCGCTACTCTCAGACAGTGAGTGACCACCACGCATCGAGCGCCCCTCGATGGTTCCGAGACCATTTTCAGGACGATTGACCATGCAGATCCCAAGCCTTGCCGCCGCCACCATTGCCCTTGCCTCCTGCGCCAGTGCCCAGTCCTTCAACGACGCCCCGCCCAACGCCCCGGACCAGCGACCGGCCTTCGCCGAACAGACCCGCGCGCCGGTCATCGAGGACACCCTGTCGCTGTCGCGCGAAGTGGTGGTGCAGGGCCTCGAAAACCCCTGGGGCATGGACCAACTTCCGAGCGGTGGCTGGCTCGTTACGGAGCGGCCCGGCCGGCTGCGGATCGTGTCGCCCGACGGGACGCTGTCCGACCCGGTGTCCGGTCTGCCCGAGGTCGATGCGCGCCGTCAGGGCGGGCTACTCGACGTGCTCGTGGCGAGCGATTTCGCAGACACCCGCCGCGTCTGGTGGAGCTACGCGGAACCCCGCGGTGACGGAACCAACGGCACGTCGGTGGCGACGGGCATCCTCTCGGAGGATGGCAGCACGATGGAGCAGACCGAGGTGATCTTTCGCCAGGAGCCTGCCTGGGCCTCGACGGCGCATTTCGGGTCGCGGCTCGTCTGGGGGCCCGACGGCGCGCTTTTCGTCACGCTCGGCGAGCGTTCGCTTCCCGAACCACGCCAGCTTGCGCAGGACGTCTCGACGCATATCGGCAAGGTGGTGCGCATCGCGCCCATGGGCGGTGCGGCCGAGGGCAACCCCGAGATCGAGGGCGGCCTGCCCGAAATCTGGTCCTACGGGCACCGCAATGTCCAGGCGGCGGCGCTGGGGCCCGACGGCGACCTCTGGGCCATCGAGCATGGCGCGCGCGGCGGCGACGAGCTGAACCATGTCCTTCCGGGCCGCAACTACGGCTGGCCGGTTATCACCTACGGTGAGGATTACAGCGGTCGTCCGATCGGTGACGGCACCACTTCGACCGAGGGGATGGAGCAGCCCGTCTACTACTGGGACCCGGTGATCGCCCCGAGCGGCATGGCCTTCTACGAGGGGGATCTGTTCCCGGACTGGCAGGGCAGCATTCTGGTCGGCGGGCTGGCCGGACAGGCCCTTGTGCGGCTCGAGCTCGAGGACGACCGCGTAACCGGCGAGGCCCGCTATCTTCAGGGCCAGGGACGCGTGCGGGACGTCGCCGTGGCAGATGACGGCGCGGTCATGATCCTGACCGACTCCGCCAACGGCGCGCTGCTGCGGCTGACACCTCAGGAGTGACGCGCGCGCCGGCGGTGACCTTGCGCTGCCGGCGTATTGTCTCTGCCATGCAATGTTACTGACAAGGCGGCAACGAAGGTGGACGGGCGTTCCGAGCCAGGCGCCCTGCCCTCGCCTTGTCAATCGCGTGGGAGACCGTGCTCGCGACAGAGATCCGCGAGGACCGCATGCAGACGGGCGATGATTTCTTCGCGCGGTGACACGGTGCGCTCCACCAACCCGATCTGGCGCTTGATCTGGGGGCTGCCGAAGGGAAGCCGAAGCAGGTTCAGGTCTTCGGGCTCCTGCAGCGCGACATGCGGAACCACCGAGATGCCGAGCCCCTGCCGGACGCAGGTCACGATCGACCCGATGGTGTCGATCTCGGCGATATCCTGTGTCACCACGCCGAGCCGTGAAATCTCGGTGTCGATCATGTTCGCGAGCGGCACCGCGCTGCGAAACCTCACGTACGGGAGGGTCCGCATCAGCTCGGTCGGCTCGCGCTCGGGCGTTCCACGGGGCGCGATCAACCAGAGCGGCTCGCGCAGGAACGGGCTCCAGCGCAGGGCTTGCGGAAACCCCACGTGTTCGGCAACGACCGCCGCGTCGAGCCGTCCGGCGGCCACGTCGGCGATCAGCGTCGACGAAAGCGACACCCGCAGGCTCGTCTTGAGGGCCGGATACTGGGTGCGCATCCGGACGATTGCCTGCGGCAGGAGGTTGAGCGCGCTTGAGCGCACCGACCCGAGCATCAGCGTTCCGGCGATCTGGTCGCCCCGCAGCGCGGCCTTGGTGTCCTCCTCCCGGCGCAGGATGTCCTTGGCCATTTCGAGCACCTGCGACCCCTGCGGGGTCAGCTTCGGCGGCCGCGCGGTGCGGTCGAAGATGGTAATGCCAAGTTCCTGTTCCAACGCCTGAATCTGCTGGCTGACCGCCGATGGGGTCAGCCGAACCACGTCGGCCGCGTGGGCGAAGGTGCCATGCGTGTCGATGGCAACAAGGGTCTTGAGCTGGCGGGTGTCCATCATCAGATCCAGTTTTGCTTAATGTAATAACCAGAATTACGCGCTTTCGTGAAGAAATATTTCCCTCTATCCATATTGGCCAGGAGGAACGCCGTACCCGGCTGGGAGGCAGGGTGCGCGCTTCACGAAACATTCAGATTCAACCCCGCGTTCCCGGCGACCTTCGGGACCGCCCAGGAGACATGCGCGATGAGCAAGACCATCCTCGTAACGGGCCCCGACCTCGACCCCGCGGCAGTGGCGCTGGCGACGGAGCACGGGTTCGACCTCGTCCATACGCCCGCCTATGCCGAAAGCCAGGTGATTTCCGAACATCTCGTGAAGAGCGGCGCGGTCGGGATCGTTTCGCGGATGGGGCGGATCGACGCCGAGGTGATGGATGCAGCGCCGCAGCTCCGGGTGATCTCGAAGCATGGTGTCGGCGTCGACAACATCGACCTCGCCGCCGCCGCCAGCCGCGGGATCCCGGTGCTGGTGGCGACCGGCGCCAACGCGGTTTCGGTTGCCGAGCATGCGATCGCGCTGCTGCTCGCTGCGGTGAAGCGTGTGCTGCCGCTCGACGAGGGCCTTCGAGCAGGGCGCTGGGAAAAGCCCGGGTTCGCCGGGCGCGAGCTTGCCGGGGCGACCATGGGGTTGATGGGCATGGGCGCCATCGCGCGCGCCACCGGACGGATGGCGCAGGGGCTCGGCCTGAAGCTGGTCGGCTACGATCCCTTCGCCCCCGACAGTGCCTTCGAAGAGCTCGGCGCCACGCGCTGCGCCTCGGTGGACGAGCTTCTCGCGCAGTCCGAGGTGCTGAGCCTCCATTGTCCGCTGACCCCCGACACCCGCGAGATGCTGAATGCCGAGGCCATCGCGAAGATGCCGAAGGGGGCCTACGTCGTGAACACCGCCCGCGGAGGCCTCATCGACGAGGCCGCCCTCGTCGATGCGGTCCGTTCCGGCCAGCTCGCCGGCGCGGGTCTCGATACCTTTGCCTCCGAGCCGCCGGCCGCCGACCACGTCTTCTTCGACGAACCCGCCATCGTGCTGACGCCGCATATCGGCGGGGTGACGCGCGAGGCCGGCGCCCGGGTGGGGGTCGAGGCGGTCCGCGGCATCATCCAGATCATCGAGGGGCAGGAGGTGCCGCAGGCGCGGATCGCCAACCGCAAGCTGCTTGCCGATGCCCCTGCCCTAGAAAACGTGGAGAAATGAAGATGACCATCGGTTTCCGCATCCTGAACCGCGAGCGTGTGGCCTCGAAAGAGCTGGTCGAGGCCTTCGCCAAGCTGCCGGTGGCCAACGTCTCGGACAGCATGTCCCGGATGACCGCCGCGGGACCGGGCCTGCGCCCCATGCATGCGTCCGGCGGCATGGCGGGCGTGGCGCTGACCGTGAAGGCGCGCCCCGGCGACAACCTGATGCTGCACAAGGCCATCGACATGGCGGTGCCCGGCGATGTCATCGTCGTCGATGCCGGTGGCGATCTCGCCAACGCGCTGATGGGCGAGCTCATGCTGGCATACGCGATCAAGAAAGGTGTCGTGGGCTTCGTGCTGAACGGTGCGATCCGCGACGCGGACAACTTCGTCGAGACCAACCTGCCGACCTTTGCCGCAGGCATCACCCACCGCGGCCCCTACAAGGACGGCCCCGGCGAGATCAACGTGCCCGTCGCCATCGACGGCATGGTGATCCATCCCGGCGACATCATGATCGGCGACAGCGACGGCGTGCTCTGCGTGCCGATCGACGAGGCCGAGGAGATCCTCGCGAAGACGCAGGCCAAATCCGACGCCGAGATCCGCCAGATGGCGGCCATCGAGGCCGGAACGAACGACCGGAGCTGGGTCGACCGCGCTCTCAGGGACCGTGGTTGCGCCTTTCCGGCCGACTGACCCCACACGCATGTAAACAGGAGGAGAACACATGCTGCATTTCATCAGGACGATCACGATCGCGGGCAGCGTCGCCCTTGCGGCCGGCGCCGCCTTTGCCCAGGACTACCCGGACAAGCCGATCGAGGTGATCGTCGGCTACTCGGCCGGCGGCGGCACCGACGTGATGGCCCGCACCACCGCGCCCTTCATCGAGAAATACCTCGGTGACGGTGCCAGCATCGTGGTCAAGAACATGCCGGGGGCCAGCGGCCAGATCGGTGTCACCGAGGTCGCGACGGCCGACCCCGACGGCTACACGCTCGGCACCTTCAACCTGCCCGGCATGATGGCACGGACCATCGACCGCGAAGCCGACTACGACCAGGACAGCTTCACCTATCTCGCGAACGTGGTGAACGATCCCAACGTGATTGTCACGACCAAGGGCGGCGGGCTCGACAGCATCGACAAGCTGATCGAGGAAGCAAAGGCCAACCCCGGTGCGGTCACCGTCGGCATGTCGAGCCTCGGCGGCGACGATCACTTCATGCTGATCAAGCTGCAGCAGCTCACCGGCGCCGAGTTCACCATCGTTCCCTTCAAGGGCTCGGCACCGGCGCGGACCGCGCTGATGGGCGGGCATGTCGCCATGGGCATCCTGAACATCTCGGAAGTGGCCGAGTTCCAGGAAGAGCTCAACGTGCTCGGCGTCGCAACCGAGGAGCGTTCGGACTTCGCCCCCGACCTGCCGACCTTCAAGGAACAGGGCGTCGACCTGATCAACGGTTCGATGCGCGGCTTCGTCGCTCCGGCGGGTCTTCCCGAGGACGTGCGCGCGAAACTGCTCGATGCCTTCGAGCAGCTCGAGGGCGACGCGGAGTTCCAGGAGGCCATGAAGGCCACCGCGAACCCGGTCGAGGTCGTCACCGGCGACGCGTTCAAGGCGCTGACCGGCGATCTCTACGACCTTGCAAGGGGGGTGTGGGAAGAAACGCCCTGGAACTGAGGCATCGCGGCGCGGGGCATACTCCCCGCGCCATCCTTCCCCTGCTTCCGGAGCCAGTCTCATGTCAAACCGCCTGTCCCGCCCCGAGACCCTGACGGCCCTGGGCATCATCGTGGTCGCCGCCGGCTTCCTCGTTCCGGCCACCGCGCTGCGGCCGATTTCGGCATTGCTGCCTGTGGCCATGCTCGTCGGGCTGATCATTCTTTCCGCGATCCTGCTGATGATGGATCAGCGCAAGGCCGCTGCCGGCACACCCGCCCAGCCCATGACGAAGTCGCCGGCGCGCGTCGTCGGAGCCTTCGCGCTGATCGTCGCATATGCCCTCGCCACCGATTTCATCGGGTTCTACGTGAGCACGGTTGTAGCTGTGCCGCTGACCGCGTTCCTCTTCGGATTTCGCAACCCGCTCGGACTTGCCCTCGCCACGGCCATCGTTGTCGGGACGATCTGGCTGATCTTCGATTTCGGCATGTCGCAGGATTTCCCTGCCGGCCGTCTCTGGACCGAATGAGGTCGCCATGTACTCGGATCTTCTCCAGGCACTTCCCGCCGTAGTCGGCTTCAGCAATTTCGCCGCCGTGGTGATCGGGGTGCTCGCCGGCATCGTGGTCGGCGCCATGCCCGGCCTGAGCGCGACGATGGCCATCTCGGTGCTCGTGCCCTTCACCTTCGGTCTCGAACCGCTCGTCGCGCTCGGGCTGATGGCCGGCATCTACAACGGCGCCATGTATGGCGGCGCGATCCCGGCGGTGCTGTTGCGCATCCCCGGCACGCCTGCCGCCGTGGCCACCACCTTTGACGGCTACCCGATGGCGCAAAAGGGCGAGGGCGGCTTCGCCCTGCAGGTCGCGGTCGTCTCCTCGGCCATTGGCGGCATCGCCTCTGCCTTCGCGCTGATGCTGCTCGCCCCGCCGCTCTCCAAGGTCACGCTGCTGTTCGGCCCGTCCGAGGTCTTCTGGGTCGCCGTGTTCGGCCTGGCCTCGATCATCTTCCTGCTGGGCGGCAACCCGGTGAAGGGCCTGATCTCGGCCTGCTTCGGGGTCTTCGTCTCCGTCATCGGGTCGGATCCGATCTACGGGAACGACCGTTTCACCTTCGGCCAGCTCGAAATGCTCGACGGCATCAGCATCGTGATCCTCCTCGTGGGTCTCTACGCCCTGCCGCCGGTGATCGACCTGCTCGAGACGCCGCTCAAGACCGACGGCATCGAAAGCTCGCAGCTCGGCACGGAGCCGATCTGGAAGGCCATTCCCCGCATGAAGGGCTTCTGGAAGACTTGGCTGCGCTCGTCGGTCTTTGGCATCTGGATCGGCATCCTGCCCGGCGCGGGCGGCTCGATGGCGGCGTTCATGTCCTACAACGAGGCCCGTCGCAATTCGAAGCATCCCGAGAGATGGGGCGAAGGCGAGCCCGAGGGCGTCGCCGCCTCGGAGACCGCGAACAACGCCGACACGGCCTCGGCCCTGATCCCGGCGCTGACGCTGGGCATCCCGGGAACCGCCGTTGCCGCGGTGATGCTGGGTGGCCTGCTGGTCCATGGCCTGCAACCGGGACCGATGCTGTTCCGCGAGAACCCCGGCATCGTCTTCGGCTTCATGTGGCAGTTCCTGTTCGGGGCGATCCTGCTGATCCTGCTTGGCGGCAGCCTTGCCACCAACAGCTTCGCGCGACTTCTCAACCTGCCGCGTCCGCTGCTTGGATCGGTGATCATCGTGCTGATGCTGATCGGGGTCTACTCGATCCACGGCCGGATGTTCGACGTCTACCTTATGCTAGGGTTCGGTGCCATCGGCTGGGTGATGGACAAGCTGAAGTTCCCGCTGCCGCCGGTGGTGCTGGGTCTGATCCTAGGTGGCTTCGCCGAAGAGAACCTCCGGCTCGCTCTCCGGATCGGTCGTGGCGACTGGGGCGTGCTGTTCCAGAACACGACGAGCCTGGTCCTCGTGGCGCTCACCGTCGCGGTGGTGGTCGGCCCGATCGTCAAGCGCAGGCTCACCGACCGTCGCAAGCAGAGCGGCATGTGACGGCCCCGGACAAGCCCCGGGCGGCCGGACCGATAGATACGGCCCCCCGGACACAGACACCGGCGCGTTCCGCTGAGCGGCCCGACGCCAGATTTTCGCAAGAGGCACCGTCACGGTGTAAAGGAGGAAAAGCGATGAAACTGACGACACTTGGCGCCTCGGCGCTCCTGATGGCCTCGACGGCCGTGGCACATGCGGACAACTGGACCGCCTACACCTACTCCTCGGTGTCGACGACATCGGCGGTCAAGGGCATGAACCGCATCGCCGATCGCGCCGCAGAGGAGACCGATGGCGACCTCGACATCACCCTGCATCTCGGCAAGACCCTGCAGATCGCCTCGGCCGACATCACCCAGGCGGTGGGCGACGGCATCGTCGATATGGCTGCCGACTTCTTCTTCTCTGGCAACGTGCCGATCGCGCGGGTGCTGAACCTTCCCATGCTGATCGAGAACGACGAGGAGTGGGACAAGGCCTACGCCGCCATCGAGCCCGTGCTGGTGGAGGCCTTCGCCGAGCAGAACGTCGTCCTGCTTGGCGGCTACCGTTACCCCGAGCAGACGATCTTCACCACTTTCGAGATCGACGAACTGTCGGATCTCGAAGGCCACAAGATCCGGGTGACGTCGCCCGAACAGGGCCACTTCATCGAAGAGTTCGGCGGGGCCGCGATCACGCTTTCGGGCTCGGAGGTTCCGACCTCGCTGGAGCGCGGCGTCATCGAGGGCGTGCTGACCGCGAGCGCGGGCGGCGCGAAGAACTGGCACGAATTCCTGCCCTACAACTACCGGTTCGCGGTGAACTACGGAAACTCGATGATCATCGCCAACGCGGACTCCTTCGAGGCGCTGTCGCCGGAAACCCAGGAGACGCTGCGCGCCATCGTGGCAGAGGAAGGCCCGGCCACCACCGCGGCGTTTCTCGAGGACGAGGAGGCCCAGAAGGCATCCCAGTCCGAGGCGGGCATGACCCTCGTCGAGGAAGCCGAGGGCGACGCCGACATGGCGCGCGAGCGGCTGGCCCCGTTCTGGGAGGAGTGGGCCGAGCAGAACGGCCCGGAATACGTCGAGGCACTCCAGACCGTGCGCGACGCGATCGGAAAGTGAGCAACTGAATGATGGACGAACGTAACAGCGGACCGGCTTCTGCCGGTCCCGTCTTCGACGCGGCGGCGCTGGTCACCCGGGTGCTCAGCGGTGCCGTCCTGGCGGCGCTCGTCGGGCTGGTCTGCCTCGAGGCGGTCCTGCGCGGTGCCTTCAACTACTCGCTCGGTTTCGCCGAGGAACTCACCGGCTATTGCGTCGTCCTGCTCACCTTCTTCGGAGCCGCGCTCGCCCTGCGGGCGGGCTCCCTCTTCCAGGTGCATTTCCTGTTCGACAAGTATTCGCCGGCAGTTCGCACCTGGGTGCAGCGGGTCTTCGTCATCGTTGCACTGATCGTCTGCGTGATCCTCGCGTGGAAGGCCAAGGACCTGACGCTTAGCTCGTTCTCGCGCAACCGCTTCGCGGCGACCGTGCTGCGCACGCCGCTGTGGATACCGCAGATGATCCCGCCGCTCGGCTTCACGGTCATCTGCATCTTCCTCATCGAGCAGTTCCTGCTCACGTTCCGCCGGAAGGAGACCAACTGATGGAAGCCATTCTCGCCTTCGGTGTTCTCATCGGCCTCATTCTCGGTGGCATGTGGGTGCAGTTTGCCGTGGCCGGTGCCGGGCTTTTCTACATCTGGATGCTGAACGGCTTCGGCGGGTTCCGTGCCCTCGGCATGGTCAGCTGGGGCGCGTCCAACAGCTTCACCCTTGCCGCCATTCCCCTGTTCGTTCTGATGGCCGAGATCCTGCTGGGATCGGGCCTTGCGGGCCGTCTCTACAACGGGGTGGCACCCTTCATGCGCCGGCTTCCGGGCGGGCTCATGCACACCAACATCGCCGGCAGCGGCATCTTCGCCGCGATCTCGGGCGGCTCCGCGCCGACCGCCGCCGCGATGTCTACAGTCGCCTTGCCGGAGCTTACCAGGCGCGGCTACAACAAGCGGCTCGTCGCGGGCTCGCTGGCGGCGGGCGGCACGCTGGGCATCCTCATTCCGCCATCGATCACCATGATCATCTACGCGACCTTCACCGAAACCTCGATCGCACGGCTCTTCGCGGCGGGTCTGGTGCCGGGGATCGTGCTTGCCCTGCTCTACATGGCCTTCATCATCGCGCGCGTTCTGGTGAACCCCGGGCTTGCCCCGAAATCCGACGAGAAGACGTCGTTCGGGGACCTCGGCCGCGCCCTGCTGGACATCGTGCCCTTCCTGCTGCTGATCGTTATCGTGCTCGGCAGCATCTACGGTGGCTTCGCCACGCCGACCGAGGCCGGTGCGGTCGGCACCGTCGGTGCCATCGCCATCGCGGCGCTCTACGGGAAGTTCAGTCTGTCGCTGCTCGGAAGCGCGTTGTCCCGCACTGTCCGGATGAGCGGGAACATCCTGTTCATCGTCTTCACCTCGATGATCTTCGCCTATGCAACCGCGCTGTCGGGCGTCGGAGAGGACCTCGTCGGCATGCTCGAGGAGGCCAACGTCTCGCGCACGGCGTTCCTGCTGATCATCATGGTGGTCTTCGCCATCCTCGGCTGCTTCATGGAGGGCCTCGGAATGATCGCGATCATCGTGCCGGTGATCTTCCCGGCGCTGCTCGCGCTCGATGTGGACCCGATCTGGTTCGGTGTCTTCGTCGTGATCCTCGTCGAGCTGGGCCAGCTTACCCCACCGCTGGGCGTGATCCTCTTCGTCGTCGCAAGCTCGTCCGACAAGGTGCGGGTCGAGGACGTGATCATGGGCACCCTGCCCTTCTTCATCATCATCCTCGCGTTCATGCTGCTGCTGATCGCCTTTCCGCAAATCGCGCTGTTCCTGCCGGAGTTCACGTTCGGATGACCATTCCCACCTACCCTTTCCCCGATCCCGTCGTCATCGACGCGACCGTGTTCACCGAGCTGCCCGCCGCCCTTCGACGGCCCGGGGTCTCCTCCTACTGGGCCGAGAAGAACCGGCGCGGGCAGCCGGTGGACAGCTTCATCGAGGGTCCGTCCTTCGACCGCGAGGGAAACCTGTATTTCGTGGACATCCCCTTTGGCCGGGTGTTCCGCGCGGATCCAGCCGGCGAGGTGACCCAGGTCGCCGAGTACGAGGGGCAGCCCAACGGGCTCAAGATCCACGCGGACGGGCGCATCTTCCTTGCCGATTACCAGAACGGGATCATGCTGCTCGACCCGGCAACAGGTGATGTCACGACAGCGCTGGGCGATGCGGACACCGAAGGGTTCAAGGGGTGCAACGACCTCCACTTCGGGCGGGACGGCGCGCTTTATTTCACCGATCAGGGCCAGACCGGCCTGCAGGACCCGTCGGGACGCGTCTGGCGCTGGCGCCCGGAGTCCGGAGAGCTGTCCTGCCTGATCGACAAGGTGCCCAGCCCCAACGGGCTGGTGCTCGACCTTGCCGAGCATGTGCTCTTCCTGGCGGTGACCCGGGCCAACGCCGTCTGGCGACTGCCGATGGCGGCGAGCGGGCGCGTCAACAAGGCCGGTCTGTTCATCCAGTTCTCGGGTGGGCGCGCGGGGCCGGACGGGCTTGCGCTCACCGACCAGGGCGGCGTGGTGGTCTGCCAGACCGGCATGGGGCTGGTGTGGATCCACAACGCGCTCGGCCAGCCAATCGCGGTGGTCCGCTCGCCCCGGGGCCTCGGGACCACCAATTGCGCGTTCGGAGGCCCGGAGGGGCGGACGCTGTTCATCACCGAAAGCGACTCCGGCAGCATCCTCAAGGCAGAGCTCCCGGCCACGCTCGGGGTCTCGGGGGCACCGATGTTCGCCCACGCCTGACCTTTGCGGTCACGCAGAAAAGCAAACGGGGCCGCCCCATGGGCGGCCCCGTCATCATTTCGGGGAATTTCTTCCGAAACCGTGGTTACTGCTGACCGCTGTAGACCGGGAAGGCCGTCGCGTCGCCGTAGTCCTTGGCGGTCACCGACTTGAGCGTTTCCATGTCCTCGTCCGAAATCTCGAAATCGACGTCGGCGTTGGTCTTCATGTGATCCGGGTTTGCCGTCTTCGGCAGCGCCAGCAGGTCGAGTTGCAGCACGTAGCGGATGCAGAGCTGCGGGACGCTCACGCCGTATTTCTTGGCCATCTCGCCGATCTCGGCATTCTCGAGGATCTTGCCGTGGCCGATGGGCGAATAGGCCTCGACCAGCATGCCGTTCGATTTGGCGTGCTCGATCAGCTCGAAGGGCGTGTTACCCACGTGCGCCAGGACCTGGTCGATCATCGGCTTGACGGTCGCGTTCTCCAGCAGGTTGTCGAGGTCTTCCTTCTGGAAGTTCGACACGCCGATGGCGCGCAGCTTGCCGGCCTCGAGCGCCTCTTCCATGGCCTTCCACGCGGCGAGGTTGCCCTCGAAGAAGCGGTCATCACTGGCCCAGTCGGCCCACGGCTGCGGGCTGTGGATGATGAAGAGGTCGATGTAATCGAGGCCGAGGGTCTTAAGCGACTCGTCGATGGCAGCCTTCGCGCCCTCGTAGTCCTTGACCTCGGCGGCAAGCTTGGTCTGCACGAAGAGCTCTTCGCGCGGCACGCCGCATTCGCGGATGCCCTCGCCCACGCCACGCTCGTTGCCATAGGCCTGCGCGGTGTCGATGTGGCGATAGCCAAGGCTCACGGCGGCCTTGACGGCCTCGGCGACCTTGTCATCGTCGATCATCCACGTGCCGAGCGCGAGTTTGGGGATTGCGACACCATTCGGGAGGGTCTGGGTTTCCTGAAGCATCATCGGGAGGCTCCTTTCTTCTCTGGCCCGATCCGGGCCGTTTCGGTTCGAAGACAGCGTCTTCGCTGCCCTTGTGACGAACGATGTAGTCTCCGCCGGGGCGGTTGATAATCGACGCCACAATACAGCCAGTCATGACGCGCGCTCATCAATCGTCCAGCGCGTCGAACGCAAGGGGACGCACCTCGCGGCACGCCCCCAAGGCTCTTCATGACAGGCCGCTCAGACCGCCGGCAGGCGGTCGATGAACTTGTCCATGGTCAGCGGGTAGTCGCGAACCCTGACGCCGGTGGCGTTGTAGAGCCCGTTGGCGACGGCTGCCGCGACACCGCAGAGACCCAACTCGCCCACGCCCTTGGCCTTGAGCGGGCTAGCCGCGGCATCGAGCGTGTCGAGGAAGATCACTTCCTGCTCGGGGATGTCGGCATGGACCGCGACCTCGTAGCTCGCCATGTCGTGGTTGGCGAAGAAGCCACGGGCCCGGTCGAGCGCCATGTCCTCCGAAAGCGCCGCACCGACACCCATGACCATGCCGCCGATCACCTGGCTGCGCGCGGTGATCGGGTTGAGGATGCGCCCCGAGTCACATACCGCGAGCATCCGCCGCACGCGTGTCTCGCCGGTGTAGGCGTGGACGCCGACCTCGACGAAATGCGCGCCGAAGGTGCCCATGGCATAGTTCTGCTGGAAGTCGCCCCAGGCGATGGCATCCTCGGCCGAGACCTCTTCGCTGATCTCCGACAAGGCCATGTCGACATCACCCCCGGTGACGCGGCCATCGGCAAAGTCGGCCTCCTCGATCCCGAGGGTTTCGGCGATGCGCGCGCGCAGTGCCATGCAGGCGGCGTAGACGCCGGAGGTCGAGCTCGGCGCCCCGAACTGCCCGCCCGACCCCGAGGATACCGGGTAGGCGCTGTTCGCCATGCGCATCTCGACGGCCTCGTAGGGCAGCCCCATGGTCTCGGCCGCGGTCTGCGCGAGGATCGTGTAGGAGCCGGTTCCGATGTCGGTCATGTCGGTCTCGATGACCAGCTTGCCTCCGTCGAGGATCGCGCGCGCGCCCGAGGGAAGCACGAGATGTCCGCGATAGGCCCCTGCCACACCGTGGCCGATGAGCCAGTCGCCGTCGCGTGTGCCGCCGGGCGTCGTGTTGCGGTCCGCCCAGCCGAAGGCCTCGGCGCCGCGGCGCAGGCACTCGACGTAGTGGCGTTCGCTGAACGGAATCTCCGGGTTCGACGGGTTCACCTGCGTGTCGTTGACGACGCGGAATTCCACAGGGTCCATTCCGACCGCTTCGGCCATCTCGTCCATGGCGATTTCCAGCGCCATGAGGCCCGATGCCTCGCCCGGAGCACGCATGTCCGCGGTTTCAGGCAGCGGCATGTCCACCACGTGGTTCTTCACGCGGCGGGTTTCGCCGGCATAGAACAGCGGTGTCTGGGCGGTGGCGTTCTCGCCACGTCCTCCGGGCAGGCAATAGGAGGCCGCTTCGTGCCAGATGCCCTTGAGCCGACCCTCGCCGTCGGCCGCGAGCCTGATGCGCTGGACCGTCGCCGAGCGGTGGGTGGTGTTGTTCATCACCATCGGCCGGGGCAGCGCCAGCTTCACCGGTGCCCCCGCCGCGCGGCTGCCGAGCGCCGCCAGCACCGCGTCGGCCCGCAGCCAGAGCTTGGCGCCAAAGCCGCCGCCGACGTAGGGGCTTTCGACCCGGATGCGTTCGGGCTCGATGCCGAAGGTCGTCGCGATGGACTGGTGGTTCCAGTTGATCATCTGGTTCGAGGTCCAGACGGTCATGTCCTCGCCGTCGGACCAGTCGACCGTGGAGCTGTGCGGCTCCATCATCGTGTGGCTCTCGCCGGGCGTGTGATACATGTTGTCGATCACATGCGCCGCATCGGCAAAGGCCGCCTCGACGTCGCCCACCAGCGTGTCGGGCTCGCCGGTGCCCTGCACCCGCTCGAAGGCGGCATCGAGATCGAGATCGGCGGGCTCGCCTTCCTCGTATTCCACCGAGATCATCGCGGCCGCAGCACGCGCCTGCTCGAAGGTCTCGGCGACCACCACGGCGATGGCCTGATGGTAGTGCATCACATCGGCACCGCCGAAGAGCCGCGCGACGTTGTTCATGCCCTTTTCGAGGGGGTCGATGTCGAGCGTCGTGACAACCGCGCGCACGCCGGGGGCATTGCGGGCCTCGTCTGCGTTCATGGACACGATCCGCCCATGCCCGATGCCGGCGCCGAGCGGATAGCCATAGAGTGCATCCGGCGCGGCGTCATTGCGCTCGTAGGCATAAGGCGCGGTGCCGGTGACCTTGGGTGGGCCATCGTAGCGTGTGAAACGCTGGCCGACGACGCGCTCGTCGTCGAAGACATTGCTGCCTGCGGGTTCGTTGAAGTCCATCTCAGGCCTCCTTCAGCATGGCTGCGAGCGTGCGCTCGGCGAGGGTGAGTTTGAAGGCGTTCTCCTCGGTCGGCCGTGCGCCGTCGAGCAACACCGACATTACCGCGGATGCCCCGTTGGGCAGCTCTGCGTCCGCTTCGGCGCGGCGCCACGGTTTCGGCGCGACGCCACCAAGCGCCACCCGTCCGGAGCCGTCCGGCTGCCGGATCAGCGCCACGGAGACCAGTGCAAAGGCATAGGACGCCCGGTCGCGCACCTTGTGATAGCTCTGCGTTCCGCCGACCGGCGCGGGCAGGCGCACGTGGGTGATGAGCTCGCCCGGCATCAGCGCGGTTTCTTCCTCGGGCGTGTCGCCCGGCAGCAGGTGCAGGTCTTCGAGCGCGATTTCGCGGCTCATCCCGTTCGGCGTGACCGTCTCGACCACCGCGTCGAGAACACGCATTGCAACGGCCATGTCGCTCGGATGCGTCGCGATGCAGGAGTCCGAGGTGCCGATGACGCCGAGCTGCCGGCTGAAGGCACCCTCGGTGAGCGCGGCGCAGCCGGACCCGGGCGCGCGCTTGTTGCACGGCATGTTGGTGTCGTAGAAATACGGGCACCGCGTTCTCTGCAGCAGGTTGCCGCCCGTGGTGGCCTTGTTGCGCAGCTGCCCCGTGGCGCCCGCCGCGATGGCGCGCGTCAGCACTGGGTAGTCCCGCCGGATGCGGGTGTCGGCAGACAACGCGGTGTTGGTCACCAGCGTGCCGATGCGCAGGCCGCCGTCCTCGGTCTCGGTGATCTCGTCGAGCCCCAGCCCGTTGACGTCGATGACGTGCACGGGGGTCTCGATCTCGAGCTTCATCAGGTCGAGGAGGTTGGTGCCGCCTGCAAGGAACTTCGCCCCCGGCGTCTCTGCCGCGGCGGTCGCGGCTGCCGCCGCGTCGGTCGGTTTCTCGTAGCTGAATGCCCTCATGCCTGATCCTCCGCGACCTGGGTGATGGCGGCGAGGATGTTCGCGTAGGCGCCGCAGCGGCAGATGTTGCCCGACATGCGCTCGCGGATCTCTTCGATCACCTTGCGAGCCGACTGGATCTGGCCCGGCGTGCAGTAGCCGCACTGGAAGCCGTCGTTCTCGACGAAGGCCGTCTGCATCGGGTCCATCGTCTGGGGCGTGCCGATGCCCTCGATGGTCTCGACCTCGTCTCCGTCGTGCATGACAGCGAGGCTGAGGCAGGAATTGATGCGCTCGCCGTTCACGGTGCAGGTGCAGGCGCCGCACTGGCCGTGATCGCACCCTTTCTTGGTGCCGGTCAGCTGCATGTGCTCGCGCAGCGCGTCCAGCAGCGTCACGCGGTTGTCCACGGTCAGCTCACGCTGCTCGCCGTTGACGGTCAGCGAAACGGTCGTGGTCTCGGAGCCAGCGGGTGCGGCGTCCTGGGATTGCGACTGCGCCTGCGCGGAGTTGCCGTTGGAGGCTGCGCCAAAGGCCGCAACGGCGGCGCCCCCCTGAAGCAGCGTGCGGCGGCGGATCCTGAAGTCGATGGGTGGGCTCATTGCGAGGTCCTTCCTGTCGTTGCGGGAGAAGCCTCGAACCGGTGGCAAACGGGCTCGGGCGATTGTTTCGGAGAAAGCTATTGCGCGGCCAGATCGTGACTATTGCGGCAGACCACATAGCACCTATTGGCCAAGCTCATTAATCCATTGGAGGTATCGGATTCACGCGGTCGACCCGCCCCCGGGGGCCGGGCGCGGGTCGACGGGTTGTCAGCCGTGTGCGCTCAGAGGAACTGGCCGTTGTCCACCTGGATCACCTGACCGGTGACGGCCCGGCCCATGTCCGAGGCGAGATAGAGCGCCGCATAGGCCTGGTCGATCGGTTCCGTGCCGGGCACGGAGGTGTTGGTGTACTTGTCGGAGAACTCCAGCATCTCGCCGCCGCCCTCCTGTTCGCCGGCCGCCCAGGCGCGGGCTGCGTCGGTATCGGTCACGCCGGGCGCGATGGCGTTGCAGCGGATATTCGTGCCTGACAGGCGCATGGCGATGTTGAGCGTCATGGTGTTCAGCCCGCCCTTGGTCGTGGTGTAGGCGACGCCGCAGATCGGTGTCGTGCCATTCACCGAGCTGACGTTGATGATCCGGCCCTCGTCGCGCGGCATCATGTGGTTCACCGCCTCGCGGCAGAAGCGGAACGGCCCGGCAAGGTTGATCTGCATGATCTTGTCGAAGTGCTCGGTCGAGGTCTTCTCGATGGCATACATTTCTCCGACACCGGCGTTGTTGACGAGGATGTCGACCTGCCCGAAGGCCTCGATGGCATCCGCGAAGACCTGCGCGGGCGCATCCGGATCGGCACTGTCGGCAATGATGCCGCGCGCCCGGCCCCCGGCCTTGGCGTTGATGCCGTCAACGGCCGCGTCGAGCGCTTCCTTGCCACGCGCGGTCAGCACGACATTGGCGCCTTCCTCGGCAAAGAGCTCGGCGATGGCGAGGCCGATGCCCTTGCTCGCGCCCGTGACGATGGCTGTCTTTCCGGTGAGAAGCTGTTTCATCCTGCTTTCCTTTCAGTTTCGGTCAGGGTTCGGGACGAACCGCCCTGCCCTTCAGTCGTTGTCGTCAGCATCCACCCGCACGGTGGCGGCCCGGGCGCGGTCCGAAACCATCGGCGCGAGGTATCGGCTGGAGACGTACTTGGCGCGATAGGCGGCATCGATGCGGTCGTTCAGCTCGGGCTCTGCCGGCGAGAAGGTGACCTCGCGGGTCATGCCGGCCACGCTGATCCGGCCTGCACGCTCGCGCAGCGCGGCGCGATACCAGCTCGATTCGGTGCCGCTGTAGGCACGGACGTATAGCGCGCCCTCGGCCACCACCGACCAGATGAAGGTGGGCGTTCCGGTCGTCACGCCGTCCTCGCGCAGCGGTGCGATGCGAAAGTCATCGGCGTCTTCGATCGTGTCCAGTTCCTGCTTCGTCCAACCCATGTGATGCCTCCGATCCGTCTGTGTCCAAGGATGTGGGGCTTTGAGATCGGCGCATAAGTGCCGCGGAGATCACCCCATTCATGAGCGGACCTCATGGAACCTTCGCACATGAAAAAGGCCCCGGACCTTGGGTCCGGGGCCACAGTTGCCGCCAGAGAGGTGCGGCAGGGAGGAAACCTCAGTTCATCTGATGCGGAAGCCACAGCGACAGGGCCGGGAACAGCAGCAGGATTCCGATGGCGATGATATGGGCGATGAAGTGCGGCCAGATCCCGCGGAACACCTCGCCGACCGGCGTGCCCGAGTATCGCGAGACCACGAAGGCGTTCAGGCCCAATGGTGGTGTCACCATTCCGAGCTCGGCGGTCACGATGACGATCACGCCCCACCAGATCGGATCGTATCCGAGGTTGATGACCATCGGCACCACGATCGGCACTGTCAGCACGAGGATCGCCATCTGGTCCAGGAACGTCCCGAGCAGGATGTAGATCAGCACGAGGACGATGATGACGCCCCAGGACGGAAGCGGCAGATCCCCGACCCAGCGCACGAGGCCCTGCGTCGTCTGGGTCATGGCGAAGAACGTCGAGAAGACATGTGCCGACATCACGATCAGCGCGATCATGCAGGACGTGCGGGCGGCCTTGGAAAACACCTCGTAAATCTCGGGCCAGCTGCGGCGGGCGCGGGCGAAATACAGGATCGCCGCGCCGAAGGCTCCCAGCGCCGAGGCTTCGGAGGGCGTCGCCACGCCGCCGTAGATGGCGCCGGTGACGGCCAGCATCAGCAGCAGCATCGGGCCGATGAGACGCAGCAGGTAGATCTTCTCGCGCAGCGGCACCTTCTCGGAGATCGGCGCACGCTCGGGCTTCTGCCAGGCGAGGAACCATACGGTGAAGCCGATGGTGAAGGTCACGAGCATGCCGGGCACGACACCGGCCACGAGCATCTGGGCGATCGACACATCCGCGAGCAGCCCGTAGACGATCATCGCCACGCTCGGCGGGATCAGCATCGACAGGGTGCCGGAGATCGCAACGACACCAGCCGCCATCGGTCGCTCGTAGTTGTATTTCGTCATCGCCGGAAGCGAGGTCGAGGACAGGGTGGCGGCCGCCGCGGTCGACGACCCGCAGATCGCGCCGAAGCCTGCACCCGCCAGCGCCGTGGCGATCCCGAGGCCGCCGCGCACGCGGCCGAACCAGGCCGCCGCGGTGCGGAAGAGATCGTCGGCGATGCCCGACTTCAGCACGAGCTCTGCCATCAGCAGGAACATCGGCACGGTGATGAATTCGCGGGTAATCGCCGTCTCGCGCGGGAACGAGGACAGGATGGCCATCATCGGCATCTCGCCACCGATCATGTAGAGCCCCGCCGCCCCGGCGACGATCATCGCGAAACTGATCGGCGCGCCGACGAGCAGCATCGCGAAAAGGATGAGTATTCCGGTCAGTGGGATCATTCCATCGGCTCCCCGTGGTCTTCGACATCGTCGTCGTGGCCGCGCGTGGCGAGGATCACGACATGGTAGAGCAGCCGCACCACCAGCAGGGCCGCGCCAAGCGGAATCCACAGGTGCGACAGCCAGGACGGCCATGAAATGTAGCCGGGAATGAACTCGTTATGTGTCCAGGCGTCGGCGACGTTGCGCCATGTGCCCAGTGTCAGCAGTGCGAAGATCCCGGCCGAGACGAGGCACCAGACCACGTCGATCCAGGCCAGAAACCGCTTCGGCAGCATGTCACGCACCAGCGTGATGTTGACGTGGTCGCCCGATGTGAAGGTGCCCGACAGCGCGAAGTAGATACCCACCACCATCAGGTAGTAGCCCACCAGCTCGTAGGACCACTGCAGCGGCGCGTTGAACACGTAGCGCAGGATCGCGTCGAAACTCACGATCAGCATGATCAGCGTGATCGACACCATCGCGATCAGCATCGCAGCCTGTTCGAGACGTTTGAGGACCAGCCCCATTATCGCATCTCCCCTTTATGCCTCTCCTTGGACCCCGGTCTTGCGACGGGTGTGAAAAGGGCCGCGTCGGTCGATCCGCGCGGCCCCGGCTGTGGCTGGTGCCGGATCACTCGATGGCGTCCGCCGCCTCCTTGTAGGCGTTCAGGATCTCGGTCCCCGGACGGCCCGAGCGGTCCATCTCGTCGGCCCACTGCTGTGCCACCGGCAGGAGCATCTCGTTCCAGCGCGCGGCCTCTTCGTCGGACAGCGGGTGGACGGTCAGCTTGCCTTCCTCGACCAGCTCGGCCTCGCCGGTCTCGTCGGCGTTCTGCAGGTACTCGCACATGTGCATCGTCATTTCCTCGCCGGCCTTGGTGAGGATCTCCTGCAACTCGGGATCGAGCGACTGGTAGACCCGCTCGGAGATGGCGAAGAAGGTGCTGCCCGCGCCCATCCGGGTGCCGGTGACGGTGTGGTTCAGCACGTTCTCGAGGCCGACGAGCTTGGTCGAGCCCGAAATCCACATGCCGCCGTCGACGGTGCCGCGCGCGAGCGCATCGTAGAATTCGTTCGAGGTCACCTGCACCGGGGTGCCGCCCACGGCGGCCACGGTCTTGGCCATCGCACCGTTGGCGCGCAGCTTGAGGCCCTTCATGTCCTCGACGCTTTCGACGATCTCCTCGTTGGTCTGAACCTCATAGGGGCGCAGCGTCATGACGTAGAGCGGCCGGATCCCGAGCGGCTTGTACTCCGCCTCGTAGATCGCGCCGCCGGGCTGCGCGAGTTCCCAGAACTGACGGGTGCCCTCGCAGGCGGTGTCGTAATAACCGGGCAGCTCCGCGACCGAGGTCAGGGGAAGCTTTTCGACCTCGTAGCCGGGGACCAGCAGCCCCATGTCGGCAAGCCCGGAGGTGACGACGGTGGTGCTTTCCTTGCCCAGCTGGCCGGCGTGGTAGATCTCGAAATCGATCGCGCCGTCAGTGGCTTCCTTGACCTTGTCGGCGAAGCCTTGGATGCCCTCGGTCATGTGCCAGTGGGTGCTCGGAAACACCTGCGTCACGCGGAAGGTCCGCGGATCGATGGCTGCGGCGGGCCCGCTGAGCGCGAGTGCCGACACGGCCCCGAGCGAGATCGCCTTTACGGTTGTCTTGAACATGATTTTTCCTCCCTTCAGACCCGATCCATACCCCGGAGCGGGCCAAGTCCATCCGGTGCCAAAGACTAGGTTTCGCGCCGCGCAGCGGTCAATTGCCCTGCCCTGGGGGGCGATGCCGCGCCTTGGCGCTACATAGGCAAAGCCACTAACGGGCCGTCGCGCTTCACGATGAAGTTCCATCAATAGAACTACTTTTCGACCGTCGTCGCGAAGGCTGGCTGCGGGTATCGGTTCCTCCGATGCGAGTTTCGTATGGCGCTTCAAAGGTATGAAACAACGTCTGATTTCGCGATCTGGCGAAGCGCCGCGTTCAGCGATCGTTCGCGCTATCAGCTGCCAATGGGCGGATTCTCCCCCGCTCAAGGACCAGGGAAAGGATTACTCTGGACATGGAAGCCCCGGAACTATAGCGTCTGCCTATTGCCGAACAGGCATGTGCTTTGTCGACTTGGGAGGGATTGACATGAGCAGGCATGAAAAGCCCGGGAGCAACCTGAACTTCAAACGGCTCTCGTATTTCCTTGCACTGGCGGAACACGGCTCCATCTCGGCTGCGGCGAACGCGCTGAACATGGCCCAGCCGTCGTTGTCCGAGAATATCGCCAAGCTCGAGGACGAGCTCGGCACCAAGCTCGCGATCCGTGGCGCCCGGGGCGTCCAGATGACCGAGGCCGGCGTCGCGCTTGCCAAGCGCGGACAGGAAATCCTGAACGACGTGGGAACCATGATCGAGGAGATCCGCCAGATTGGCGGCGAGCCGCGCGGCACGCTCAGCATCGGCCTGCCGCCGTCGCTGAGCATCCTGCTCAGCGTGCCGCTTCTCGAGACGATCCACTACGAGTTCCCGCAGATCAAGCTGCACATCGCCGAGGCAATGTCCGGCGACATCATCGAGTGGCTCAACACCGACCGGATCGACCTCGGCTGCGTCTACGAGGCGCCCGACAACATCAGCTACGCGCTGCAACCGATCCTGACCGAAGAGATGTTCCTTGTCACCGCGGTCGACAACTGGCCCGGCGAGCTGGGCGAGGACGGCGTGGCCCTTGAGCCGATCAGCGCGGCGCAGCTCTCGGAGCTGCCGCTGGTGCTGACGAGCCAGACCCACGGCGCGCGCAAACTGCAGGAGAAATTCGCCCGCACCATCGGCGTCGATCTCAACGTCATCGCCGAGATCGATTCTCTGCCGCACATCGTCGAGATGGTCAGCCGTGCCAGCGCCTATACGTTGCTGTCGCATGGCGCGGTGATGAAGCAGGTGGCCGCTGGCACGCTCGCGATGGTCCCGATCAAGGAGCCGACGATTCGCCGCACCGCCTATCTCGCGCGGTCGCGTGTGCGACCCGTCACCCGGGCCCGCACGGCGGTGGAGAGCTTCATCCTCGAAATCATCGCCGAGATGGTCGATCGCTACAAGCTGCGTGCCATCGTGGCCGAGGATCTGAGCAAGGCCGCCGCCGAAAAGGCGGCCGAGGCCGACCTGCCCCCGGCGGCCCGCGACCGGGTGGCCTGACGGGTCGTATGCCCTCTCAAGGCGTGCCCTATGGCCGCGCGCAGCGTGTTTCACAACGGCCCGTTTCGCCTATGATTTTGCCCTGAGGACAATGACCGCAGGGAGGGCGGAACGGATGGATCTGGGGATCGCGGGAAAGCGCGCGCTGGTGATTGGCGGCACGTCGGGGCTGGGCCTGGCAAGCGCCGAGGCGCTGGCCGCAGAAGGGGTCAACCTGGCGCTTTCTGCGCGCAACACCGACACTCTGGCCGAGGTTACGGAACGGCTTGCCGGCGAGCATGGCATCACCGCCGAGAGCTATGCCGGAGACGTGACGAAGCAGGACGACGTGAAGCGCATGCGCGCCGAGGTCGAAGCCTCCGGTGGCATCGACATCCTCATCCTGAACACGCCGCGCCCGCCGAGCCCGATGCGGGACTTCTTCGACGAGACCGAGGACGAGCGCTGGCAGGTCGCCTATCACAACCAGCTTGAAAGCGCCCTTTTCGTGCTCCGGCATCTTGCGCCGCTTCTGCGAGGCAAGGGATGGGGGCGGCTCGTGGCCATCACCTCGGCCAGCGTGAAGCAGCCGATGCCACGCCACGCGGTCAGCTCGATCTTCCGCGCCGGCGTGCACGCCGCGCTCAAGCACCTTGTCGACGAACTCGGCCCCGACGGCGTGACGGTGAATGCCGTCGCCCCGGCCACGGTCATCACCCCCACCTTTGCCAACTACCATAACCTCGATGCGCGGGTCGCTGCGATCCCGCTCAAGCGTCCCGGCAAGGGCGAGGAGCTCGGTGCGACGGTGGCGTTCCTGTCGTCTGAGCACGCGGGCTTCATCACCGGCGAGACGATCCAGTTCGATGGCGGCATGACCCGGGCGTTGCTGTGAGCGGGCTCGAGAACAGAACGGCTCTCATCACCGGCGGTGCAAGCGGCATCGGCGCCGCGAGCGCCGCCCTGATGAGCGCGCGCGGAGCCCGCGTCGTCGTCGCCGACCTCGGCGAAGGCGCGCCGCCCGAAGGCGGCCGCGCCGAGAGGCTCGACGTGACCGACGCCGAGGCCGTCACGGACCTGCTGGACAGGCTCGCAGCCGAAGGGTGGTTGCCGGACATCCTCGTGAACTCCGCGGGGATGCGTGAATTCGCCGACCCGCTGGAAATTGCCGAGGCTGACTGGCTGCGTATCCTCAACGTCAACCTCAACGGCACCTTCAACGTGGCGCAAGGCGTGGCCAGGAGACTGCGCGATACCGGCCGGTCCGGGGCGATCGTCAATGTTGCCTCGACCTCGGGGCTGCTCGCCTCGGAGGGGCGCGCGGCTTACGTCTCGGCCAAGCATGGCGTCGTGGGTCTGACCAAGCAGCTGTCGCTCGATCTCGGGCCGCTGGGCATCCGGGTGAACGCCGTGGCGCCCGGGGTGATCCGCACGCCGATGACCGAGATGTATTTCTCGGACCCCGACATGAGCGACCGGTTGCGCCGGGCCTATCCGCTCGGCCGTGCCGGCGCCCCCGAGGAAGTGGCCGAGGTCATCGCCTTTCTCGCGTCGGATCTGGCACGCTACGTGACGGGCGCGGTGGTGCCGGTCGACGGCGGCTACACCGCCGGGCGGCGGAAGTGACACAGGCGGTCAGGCTTGCCTTCAGCGCCGTGACACTGGCGCTGATCGCGCTTCAGGCGGTCGTGGAATGGACCGCCATTGAGGTCCTGCAATCGCCGGTGGCGCTGCTCGGCCTGGCGCTGGTGCCCTTTCTCGCGCTCGAGGCGGGGCTCGTGGGCTGGCTGTTCCTCGCGGTCGCCGCTGCGGTGACGCTGGGGCTGATGAGACAGACACCCGACTGGACCGATACCGTCCTGCGGGCGCTCCAGACTGCAGGATTTTACGCGGCGTTCTTCTGCTCGCTGTCGCTGCTGCGCAATGTCTCGCAATCCTCGCCCTCGATGGAACGGGCGGGCACCTATCTTGCCCGCCAGCCACCGGGACGGCGCTACATGGCGCTGACGGTCGGAGCGCATGTCTTCGCGCTGATCCTCAACTACGGGGCCATCCAGCTGCTGGGCGGGCTGTCGCTTGCCAGCGCGAAGACCGAGCCCGACGCCGAGATCCGCCGTATCCGCATCCGCCGCATGATGCTGGCGATCCAGCGCGGCTTCATCTCCTCCCTGCCATGGTCGCCACTGTCGTTTTCCGTGGCCATCGCGGTTTCGGTCATTCCGGGCACAAGCTGGGGGCAGCTGCTGCTGCCGGGGATCGTGACAGGCATTCTCTACTTCGGCACCGGCTGGGCGATGGACACGATCTTCAAGCCGAAGGTGTCGGGCGGACGCAAGGCGGTCCAGCTCGACCCCGGACGCTGGACGGCCCTGCTGCCGCTGGGGTTGCTGCTGCTCATCATGCTGGCCGCGATCCTGGCCGTGGAACTGGCGCTGCACATCCGTGTCATCGGCGTGGTGCTGGTCGTGATCCCGCTGATTTCGCTGATCTGGCTACGGATGCAGGGGCGTGAGGGCTTCGGTCAACGCCTGCGCGACTACGCCGTTGTCGAGATCAACTCCTACAAGCACGAGATCCTGCTGCTGATGTCGGCCGGCTATATCGGCATCACCGCCTCGGTTCTGGTGGGCCCCTGGATGCGGGCCGCGAACCTCGACCTTGCCTCGCTGCCCGCATGGGTGGTGCTGCTGACCATGCTCTGGGTCCTGCCGCTGATGGGGCAGATCGGCGCGAACCCGATCCTGTCGCTGTCGCTGATCGGACCGTTGCTGCCGGCGCCCGAAGCGATCGGCATCGCCCCCTCGGCGCTGGCGCTGTCGATGATCTGCGGCTGGATCCTGACCGGGATCACCTCGCCCTTCACGGCCACGACACTGCTGATCGCGCGTTTCGGCGGCATCAAGGCATGGCAGGTCGGCTGGGTGTGGAACCGGGGCTTCTTCTGCGCCGCCATGGCGCTGCTGTCGGCCTGGGTCCTGCTCTACGCCTACGTCCTCACCTGACTGGAAGAACGAAGAACGTCGCCCCTGCGGGAGGGGCGGCGTCCGATCGGCTTGGCCTGTCAGCTGCTGCGGGGTCAGTCGGCGAAGCTCAGGACCACGCGGCCGCGTGCCTTGTTGGCCTCGGCCATCTCGAAGGCTGCGCGGGCATCGGTGAACGCGAAGACGCCGTCAGGGGCGACACGCCCCTTGAGCGTTCCCTTCGCGATATGCTCGGCCACCGCTGCGACCATCTCGGGCCGCGCCATGCCGTCGAGCACCGAGACGTAGGTGCAGTTCAGGCGCGAGTCGGTGATGGGGTTGGACTTGCGAAGCGAGACAGCCGTGGCACCGGGCTTGACCAGATGCGCGACGTGATCGCCGATCAGTGCCCCGTCGATCAGGCCGTCGGCTTCTCCGAACTCCGCCTTGAAGGCCTCCGAGAGCCCCTCGCTTCGTGGCAGCACGACGTCGGCGCCGAGCGACCGGACCAGATCGGCATCCGCCTCCGCCGCGTTGGTGGCGACCTTGAGACCGGCCTGGTGCGCCAGTTGAAGCACGGAGCCGCCGAGCATGCCGGCACCGCCGGTGACGAGCAGCACCTGCCCGGCCTCGAGCGCGACCAACTCGAGCGAGAGCATCGCGGTCAGCGCGTTCATCGGCACGGTCGCCGCGGTCACCAGGTCGGTGCCCTCGGGCACTTCGGCCACCTGCCCCGCCGGCACGCAGACATACTCTGTGTGCGCGCCGCCCTCCGGGCGGCGCGGGTTGGTGACACCGATCACCGGAAGTCTGGCCGCCAGCTCCACGCCCTCGCCGCAGGCGTGAACATGGCCCGAGAATTCCATGCCCGCAATGTAGGGCGGCTGAAGCTCGGTCATCAACGCGGCCTGCTTGCCGTCGCGCATCAACAGATCGGTCGGATTGACCGGCGCGGCGGTCACCTTGACGACCACTTCGCCGGCACCGGGGACCGGGATGTCGCGGTCGATGACCTCGAGCACCGAGGAGTCCCCGAATTCGTTGAAGGCTACGCTTTTCATATGTCTCTCCTGCTGCCGGGTTGGCGTTTTGTCAGGTGTATGGGCCACGACGCGGCCGGACAACGCGCGGTGTCCGGCCATAGGCGCGCCCTTGGTGTCTCAGTGGAACGAGCGCCCGCCATCCACGGCGAGGGCGGCGCCGGTGACGTAGCTCGACGCCGGGCTGCTGAGCCAGAGGATCGACTCGGCGATCTCCGTCGGGTCGGCCGGCCGGCCGAGCGCGTAGTTTCCGCTGTTCTGCATGTAGGGCGCCCCCATCGGAGTATCGACAAGGCCGGGGCACACGCTGTTGACGCGGATCGCCGGCGCAAGCTCGGCGGCGAGCGACCGGCTGACGGCCACCACCGCGCCCTTCGATGCGGCATAGCTCGACAGGCCCGGCGCGTTCGGCAGCAGCCCCTGCGCCGACGCGATGTTGACCACGGTCGCGGCCTCGGCCTTCTGGAGATGCGGCAGGCAAGCCCGGATCACCAGGTAGGTGCCGTCGAGGTTCACGTCGATCTGCTTGCGCCACGCATCGACCGGCATGTCGAGCAGCTTGCCGGTGAGCATGATCCCGGCGGCGTTGACGACACCGTCGATGCCGCCCATGGCCTCGGCCACCTCGCCGACGGCGGTCTCGACCGAGCGCTCGTCGGTCACGTCGACGCCGGCGGACGCCCCGGAATTCTCTCCGAGCGTGGCCGCGGCCCCCGTGGCGTCCAGGTCGAGCAGCCCCACCGAGGCGCCCTCGGACATGAACAGCTCCGCAACGGCCTTTCCGATCCCAGAGGCTGCCCCGGTGATCACGATCTTCCGGCCCGCGAGCCGTTTTCCTTCGGTCATTTTTGCTCCTCCCGTCGTGCCCGGCTCAGCTGCCGAGCGATTTCTTCATCTGCTGGCGCATGAAAGTGGTCGATCCGGCGCTGTAGCCGCCGTCGATCGCGATCTCGGCGCCGGTAATGAAACTGCTCTCGTCGGACGAAAGGAAGAGCACCAGGTCGGCGCATTCCGTCGGCGTCCCCGCCCGTTCCATCGGAATGCTGGCGCGCAGCGACTGCGCCAATGCGGGCGAGGCGCTGGAAAACAGCGCGGTGCCCTCGATCTGGCCCGGGTGGATCGAGTTCACCCGGATGCCCCAGGGCGCGAATTCCACCGAGGCCGTCTTCGACAACCCGCGCAGCCCCCATTTGCTGGCCGTGTAGGCGGCGTCGTAGTGGGCCATCAGACCCGCCGCCGAGGACACGTTGACGATCGCGCCACCGCCGCTGTCCCGCATCAGCGGCGCGGCCAGCTTCATGCCCAGCATCGGTCCGGTCAGGTTGATCGCCATCGCCTTTTCCCAGGCACCGAGCGAGGTTTCCTCGATCGTCGTGCGGGGAACGATGCCCGCGTTGTTGACGAGGATGTTGAGCCCGCCAAAACGGTCTCGGGCGAGCGCGATGGCCGCCTGCCAGTCCGCCTCGCTTCCGGCGTCGTGGCGGCACCACGCGGCCTTCCCGCCCGCTTCGGTGATCGTGTCGACGACCTTCTGTCCGTTCGCTTCGTCGATGTCGGTCACGACGACCGAGGCGCCCTCGGCCGCGAACCGTCGCGCTTCTTCCGCGCCCTGCCCGTTCGCCGCGCCCGTGATCAGCGCGACCTTGCCTGCAAACCTGCTCATTGTGCTTTCCCTTCAGGCCGACTCGCGTTCCGCTGCGGCCATTTCTTCCTCGTAGGTGCGGATGATGCTCTCGCGCTTCTCCAGCCACCAGCCGATGCCGGGCTGCCAGTGCGCGTAGCTCCGGGCCGGATCGAGCTCGGTAAGCGCCATGTCCGGCCAGTTGGGGTTGTTCAGGCATTCGCGACCGATGGCGATGATGTCCGCCTGCCCGGCTTCGAGCGCATCCTCGGCCTGCTGCGGCTTGAAGATCAGGCCGACGCCGACGGTCGGCAGCCCCGAGCTCTCGCGCACCGCCTGGCTCAGCGGAAGCTGGAAGCCGGGGAAACGGGCGAGCCGGTTCATCGTCGCCGCACCACCGATGCCGCCTGATGAGCAGTCGATGGCGTCCACGCCGATCTCGCGCAGGCGTTGGCCGTAGATCACCGATTCCTCCAGCGTCCAGCCCTCGTCGACACCGTCGACCGCGCTGATCCGCACGAGCAGCGGCTTGTCCTCCGGGATCACCGCGCGCACGGCCGAGATCACCTCGAGCGGGAAGCGCATGCGGTTCTCCAGCTCACCGCCGTATGCATCGTTGCGGCGGTTTGCGATCGGCGACAGGAACTGGTTCAGCAGGTAGCCATGCGCCGAATGCACCTCGATGATGTCGAAGCCGGCGTCGACCGCGCGCTTCGCGGCGTCCACCCACATCTGAACGATGCGCGGCAGATCCTCGGCCGAAAGCTCGGCGGGCACCGGCTTGCCCTCGCCCACGGCCACCGGGCTGGGGCCGACTGCCTGCCAGGGGTGTTCGCCGCGCAGCTCGATGTCCTCTTCGGTCAGCGGCGCACCGCCGTGCCACGGCCGGCGCGCGCTGGACTTGCGGCCGGCGTGCTGAAGCTGGATCGCGGCGACCGATCCCTGCGCCTTGATGAACCCCGCGATGCGCCCCAGCGCCTCCGCCTGCTCGTCGGTCCAGATTCCGAGGTCGGCGTAGCTGTGGCGCCCCACCGGGTCGATGGAGGTCGCCTCGAGCATAACCATGCCGGCACCGCCCATGGCGAGCCGGCCGTAGTGTGCGAAATGCCAGTCCGTGGCAACGCCGTCTCCGGAGGTGCCATAGGTGCACATGGGCGAGACCATGACGCGGTTCGGCAGCGTGACGCCGCGGAGGCTCAGGGATTGGGCAAGCTTGGACATGTCTTCGGCCTTTCCTTTGGGTTCGGGCGCGCTCACGCGCAGGCGGGCGCGCGGGTCAGCACGCGCAGGATTTCGGTGGCGTCGCTCATCCCATCGAGGTCTTGGGCCATCTCCGCGACGCGGGTGACGGTAGCGGGATCGGGCGGCGTGTGGGCGACGGCGCAGCACTCGCGGAACTTCGCGATCACGCCATCCCAGCCAAGAGGTGCGTCGGCGTTTCCCGGCACGCGGGTGCCGGTGGCGGTAAAGCTGCGGCCGTCATCGAGAGTGATCTCGACCCGGCCCGGAGGCATCTCCATCGTCCAGTCGAGATCGGGGTCGGCGACCGGCTCGATCTTCCCTGCCAGCGCCCGGACGTCGGGGTCGCGCAGCCCGTCGGGGCTGAAATTCGCGACGCTCAGGCCGCCCCGCAGGATCGCCGCGGCGACCAGGAACGGCATGGCGAACTTGGCGTCCACCAGCGTCTCGGGGGCGCGACGCTTGTCCAGCGGCTCGCAGCCCAGCATGTGGAAATCCCCCACGAACAGGCGGATGCGCGCGATCTGCGCGGGCACCAGCGCGTTCTGCGCCATGATGTCGATGGCGGCCTTCATGTGGCTGTGCGACGTGCCGACCGCCGGCCAGCGCTTGTAAAGGGTGGCCGCCCCCATGAACTCGGCGCCGAGGCCGGCGAGTATTCCCTCGCGGTCGTGGCCGGCGAAATAGGTGGGGAGCACCCCGTTGTGCCCCTCGAACAGTGTCTCGAGGCCGCTTGCCCCCTGCTCGGCCAGCAGCGCGGCCAGCACTGCGCCCTTGGCTGAAAAGCCCGCGTAGACCGCGCGCAGGTCGCTGCCGGTGCCCGAGACCAGCTCCATCACCCCGGCCGAGGACTGGCTGGCGGCGGCAAACGCGGCCAGCATCTTCGCCTGGTCGAACCCCATCACCCGACCGCAGGCGGCGGTGGCACCGTAGATTGCCAGCACGGTCGAAAGGTTCCAGTCCTTCTTCCATGCCACGTTGCGGCGCAGCCGGGCAAAGATGTCCTGACCGATGGCAATGGCCGTGATCAGTGCGTCGCCGGATACGCCCCCCTGCCGCTCGGCCACGGCCAGCACGGCGGGCACGATGGAGGACGAGCAATGCTGACCCCACGGTGTCTGGTCATCGTAGTCCAGGCAATGCGCCAGCGCGCCGTTGTTCATCGCCGCCATCATCGCCGGGGCGCGACCGCCGAAGCCGAGCAACGTGCAATCGGGCTTGCCGCCATGCTCGGTCACGATGGCGTTCATGCCCCGCGCCGCCGGTTCCAGCCCGGATGCGGCCAGGCAGACACCGAGCGTGTCGAGCAGGCTCATCCGGGCCTTCTCGGCTGCAGCGTCCGGAATGGCGGCGCGGGGTGTGGTCACGGCGAACTCGGCGAGCGCCAGTGACAGGTCGCGGGGCTTGGTCATGTCATCTCCTCCGGGGGCATGCCCGGCGTGGCCGGTCCTCCGCATGCTCCCATGGCGCGTCCTGCGCGCCGGGAGAAAGCCTACCGGGCCGACGCTCCCCTGCAACGTGCCTGCCGCCTTGAGCCGCCATAGGGTCGGGGGCCGACAAGAGGGGGCGGCTCTGGACGCCATAGCCTGCGGCGATGCTCCGTCGCGGACGCTTTCTGAAATCCATCGTTGCGGCTTACGCTTTGGACGCGAGTGACGGCTGGCCCGTCCCGCCGCGGCACATTCGGCCCGCGCCCGACGTCGGAGGAGGACGAACGGCGAGACGGCCCGTGCGTGGCAGGACACCGGATCGAGTGGAGACGACCCCGCCTGCCATACCGCTTGCAAGGGGCTGTCCCATTACGGGGCGGCGATCAGGGAGGAGACGACAATGAACACCCTAAAGGGCCTGCTCATGGCAGGCGTGCTGGCGCTTCCCGGCGCGGCCATGGCCGAGACCTACCGCGCCTCGTCCTGGCTGCCGGACAACGAGTCCACTGTGGTGGTGATGCGCTGGTTCACCGACCAGCTGGAACAGAAGACCGACGGCGACATCACGTTCGAGGTGTTTTCCTCGGGTGCGCTGATGCCGCCGAAGTCGCATCTGACCGGCATCGGCGACGGCGTGGTGCAGCTGGGCTTCCACACCTCGGGCTACACGCCCTCGGACGTGCCGATCGCCAATGCGCTGGCGGGTTTCGGCTTCATCTCGTCCGACCCTGTGACCATCGGGGCGGCCTGGACCGATTTCGTCATGCACGACGACGCACAGAAGGAAGAATTCCTCGAGCACGGCGTGGTGCCCATGGGCGGCTTCTCGACGCCGACCTATCCGATCATCTGCAACACCAAGGAGCCGATCACCGAGCTGTCGCAGATGGAAGGGCTCAAGGTCCGCTCGCTCGGGCTGATCGGCAAGCTCGTCTCGGACCTCGGCGGCGTAGCGGTGAACATTCCCGCCCCCGAGATCTACCAGGCGCTGCAGACCGGTCAGATCGACTGCGCCGGCATCTTCCCGTCCTACCTGACGGTCGACAACAGCCTTGCCGAGGTCGCCAAGTTCAGCACCGACATGAAATGGACCGGCAGCTACAACTCGCCGCTCTTCCTCATCAACCGGGAGTTCTGGTCCGATCTCGACACCGAGGACCGCGCCACCGTCTTCGAACTGGCTGCCCGCGCGCAGGCGCGGCTGCAGATCCTCTACGAGGACCAGCAGCAGCTTTCCTTCGACCAGGCGGTTGCCGAACACGGCCATACCGTCGTTCAGCCCGGTGAAAGCATCCAGACCGCGGTTACCGAGTGGGTCGAGAACGGCGTCGGCGACATGGCCGGCGTCGCACGCGACACCTACGGCATCGAGGACCCCGAGGCGCTCTTTGCCCGCTTCCAGCCCTACGTCACCAAGTGGGAGGAGCTGATCGGCGGCATGGACGACAAGTTCGACGAGGATGCCCTCACGGCGATGCTTATGGACAACATCTACAACACGCTCGATCCGGCCGAATACGCCGTCGAGTGACCGAGATCCCCCGGGCCATCCCGGCCCGGGGGTGCAGACCAAGGAGACCAAAGTGAGCAAGCTTGCAGGACGCAGTTACATCGTCACCGGCGCCGGAAGCGGCATCGGTGCCGCCACCGTCGCCCGCCTGATCGAGGATGGCGCCAACGTGGTGGCCGTCGACCTGGATGCCGACGCGGCACAGAAGACGCTGGACGACCTCGGAGTCGACAAGGGCCGGGCGATTGCCGTCGGGGTCGACGTGTCGGACGAGTCGAAGGTCGACGAGATGACCGCGCAGGGGGTTGCCACCTTCGGCGGGCTCGACGGTGTCGTGAACTGCGCCGGCGTGCGCGGTGTCGGCAACATCCTCGACACCGAGCACGGTGTCTGGGACCTCAACATGGACGTGAACATCGAGGGCTCGTTCAACACCAGCCAGGCGTTCTGCCGCTACGCCCGCGAACACAACCGCCCCGGTTCGATCGTCAATATCTCGTCCCAGGCAGGTGTCGAGGCCGTTCCGAACCGCCTCGCCTATGTCACCTCGAAGCACGGCGTGGTGGGTCTGACGCGTGGCGTGGCCATCGAGATGGCGCAGCACGGCATCCGCTGCAACGGCATCGCGCCGGGCATGATCGCCACGGCGATGACAGCCGGCATGCGCGCCGATCCCGAGAATCTCGAGAAGATCCGCAAGGCCCATCCCATCGGCCGCGAGGGTCAGCCCGAGGAGATCGCCGCGGTGATTTCCTTCCTGCTCAGTGACGATGCGAGCTACGTCACCGGCATCATGATGCCCGTGGACGGCGGCATCACCGCAGGCGCCGCCTCGTTCTGAGGCCAGCCCTGCACCTGCCCCGGCCGCGCGGACGGCCGGGGCCCAATGCTATCCGGAGACATGCCATGAAGATGAAAGCCGCCGTGCTGCACGCGCAGGGGCTGCCGAAGCCCTATGCCGAAAGCACCCCCTACGTGATCGAAGAGGTGGACCTCGAAGGGCCCGGTCCCGGCGAGGTCCTGGTCGAGATCCGCTCGGCGGGCCTGTGCCATTCCGACCTGACCACGATGGCGGGTGAGCGTGCCCGGCCCCTGCCCTTTGTCGGTGGACACGAGGGCGCGGGCATCGTTCAGGAGGTGGGCGCCGGTGTCCAGCACCTGAAACCCGGCGACCACGTGGTGATGACCATCGGCGGAAGCTGCGGCGTGTGCCGGTTCTGTCTGAAGGGCAAGCCGCAACTCTGCGATGCGGCGACCCAGACCCGCGCCGAGGGGCGCTTGCCTAACGGTGCCATGAAGATGCGCCTGAACGGGGAACCGGTGAAGCATTACTTCGGCATCTCGGCCTTTGCGCAATACGCGGTGCTGACACCCGACTGCCTCGTGAAGATCGACAAGGCAGTGCCCTGGGACGTGGCCGCGATCTTCGGCTGCGCGGTGGCGACCGGGGTGGGCGCGGTGCTCAACACGGCGCAGGTCCGACCGGGCCAGCATGTGGCGGTCTTCGGGCTTGGCGGTGTCGGCCTCAGCGCGGTGATGGGCGCGAAGGCCTCGGGTGCCTCGCGCATCATCGGGATCGACCTGCTGGACTCCAAGTTCGACCTCGCCAGGGAACTCGGCTGCACCGACTGCCTGCGTGCAGACGATCCCGAGCTGGTGCAGAAGGTCATGGACCTGACCGGTGGTGGCGTAGATGTCGCGATCGAGGTGTCCGGCGCGATGCCGGCGCTGACCTCCGCGTGGTCCCTGACCGCCAAGACCGGCGAGGTGATCGTCGTCGGCCTCCCCAAGGGCGGGCAGACCTGGCCGCTCGATCCGACCGCCATGATCTTCACCGAGAAGACCATCCGCGGCTCGATCATGGGCGGCGGGATCGCGATGCGCGACATCCCTGTCTACGAGCGCATGTATCTCGACGGCGCGCTGCAGCTGAACCGCCTGAAGAGCGCGGAGTTCGGCTTCGACCAGATCAACGAGGGCTTCGACCGGCTGGACCGGGGCGAGGTCATCCGGCAGATCCTGCTGCCGCACGGCTGACCCCGCCGGCCCGGGGGCCTACCCCTGGGCCTGCCAGGCATCCTCAAGGAAGTCGCACATCACGTCGAGGACCGCGACCACCATCGCATCGCCGTCTGCGGTGCGGCACCCGGCGGCCTCGGCGGCAGCGATCCAGGCGGTTTCCCCATGGCCCGCCACCACGTCGCCCACGAACATTTCCGGGGTCAGCCTGGAGGTGTCGAGCGGCAACGGGTCTCCCTCTTCCATGCCCATCGGCGTGGCGTTGCTGATCACGTCGAAGCCGGTGGGGTCGTTGTCGGCCACGTAGACCTTTTCGCCCCACTTGTCCTTGAGCAGGCCCACGATCTTCTCCGACCGGCTGCCGTCGGTATCGCACACCCCGACCTCGGCGGCGCCCTGTTCGAGCATCGAGATGACGATGGCACTGCCTGCGCCACCGGCCCCCAGCACCAGAACCTTCGCGCCGTCGATGGTGGCGCCGTTGTCGATCTGCGCCTTCACGAAGGCATCGCCGTCGGTCGTGTGCCCGTGCCAGGACCCGTCCTTGTTGCGACGGATCGCGGCGACCACGCCGAGCATCCGCGAGGTCTCGGTCACCGTGGCGCAATACTGGAAACCGGTGACCTTGTGCGGCATCGTCAGGCTCAGCCCGTCGACGTTGCCCGTCGCGGCCAGCCCGTCGAGCACGGTCTTGAGCTGACCCTCGGGCACCTGCATCGGCAGCGAGATCATGTTCATCCCGCGCTTGGCCATGTGATGGCTCAGCCAGTCCGGCGAACGGGCGTAGATGATCGGATCGCCGAGCAGCGGATAGAGCCGCGTCCGGCCGTTGAGATTGATGGTCATGGTGTTTGCTCCCCTTCAATGACGGCCTGCAGGACGAAATCCGGCAGGGTGGTGGCGCGGCGGGCGGACATGTCGACCGCCAGCGTACAAAGCTCGAAGAGTGCCACCGGAGTTCCCCGGTGGTCGTGGATCAGGTGCGCGGTGACATAGGATTTTCCCTGCGCCCGGGTCAGTCGCGACGAGCCGCGCAGCAGGGTGCCCGGCGCGGTCGGGCCCAGGGCGAGGTAGCTCATCTCGACGAGCATCCTGCCGATACCGCTTTCCTGCGTGAAATCATGCGTATAGCCGATGGACATCGCGTGGTGGTGCGACGCCGCCGCGAGGCGCGCCACGCAGGGCTCGAAGGCCAGCGCGTCGCCGTCCATCTCGTCGGCCGCGACCGGGCCGAGCTCGACGATCACGTCGCGGGCCGGATCCGGACGCCAGGCGGCGGGCGGCGCAGCAAGGCCGCGCGGCAGCACCTGCGCCGCCACCGTTTCGGCCAGAGCGCCCAGCCCGGTGCCCGGCACGTCATCCAGTGCGGTTGCCGCTATGCGGCCTCCATGGGTGCGCATCACGTGGCCGGTCCTGTCCCCCGCGATCTCGCCCGAGCGAATCTCGAACGGGTCGGCCGCGTGCATTTCGCCGTGAAAGCGGATGTGGCGCTGCCGGACCGGCGCGGAGCTCCGTCCGCCGAGCGCGGCGCCCACCCCCGCGGCAATGTCGAAGGACCGGCAGTAGAACCGGGTGTTCCAGTGCCCGTTGAAGTCGCATTCCCAGGACTCGGCGCGCCCGTGCAGGGTCGCCGTGCCATGGGTCGTGCTCAGGTCACCATCCGCCAAAGCTCAGCCCTCCGTTCACGCTGATCGTCTGTCCCGTGACCTGACCGGACGCGGGCGAGGCAAGAAACGCCGCGACCTCTGCCACCTCCGATGCGGTCGGGGCTGCGCCCGAGGGGAACCGCCCCACCGCCTTTTCGAACAGCTTCCGGGTGAAGTCGTCCCCAGAGAAGATGCGGTCCCATGTCGGCGTGTCCGAGGTGATCGTCATCGCCACGGCGTTGACCCGGATTCGGTCGCGCGACAGCTCCCGCGCGAGCACTTTCGTTGCCAGCAGCACCCCGGCCGCCGCCGCGCCGACGATGCTTTCCCCCGGCGTGGGATGCCGCGCCGCGTCCGAGGTCAGAAGCACCACGCTGCCCGCGCCCCGGGCCTTCAGCGCGGGCAGCGCGAGGCGGACCGGCAGGATGCGCGGCAGGAAGCGGTCGAGCAGCCCCGGCCCGATGTCCTCGGGCGCGATCTCGGAGAACGGCCGGACACCGATGCGGCTTTCCGCACCGGCGCTGACCAGCATGTCGATGCCGCCGAAGCGGGTCTGCGCCGCGTCGATGACCTCCTGCAGGGCGGCCGGATCGGTCAGGTCACCGGCGGCGAAGTCGCAGTCGGCCCCGGTCGCGCGCAGGCCGGCGAGCGCCTCGGCGCCGCGCGCAGCCGAGCGCCCGTTGAGCATGACATGGGCGCCGCCCCGGGCGAGGCGCTCGGCCGTCCGGAGCCCCACGCCCGCGGTGCTGCCCAGCACCAGCGCCACCTTGCCGTGCAGGTCGCCGCTATCGTCCATGTGAAGTCCTCCCGTCTTTCCCGTCCGCGGAAAAGCCATGTTTCCGGCACGCCCGATAGACCTGCGCGGCCCCTGCCCCCGGCGCTATGGGCTTTGTCCTATGACCGGCATCGGGCGTGCCCTATGGAGGCCGCGCCTTGGGCAGAGTGGCGTTGACTGAATGACCATTCAGCGACGATGCTCCTCTCAAGGTGGAGGAGACATGACCCAGAATTCGTTTATCAAGAGCCGTTGGCAGAGGCTCGGCCTGACCGTTCAGGAGCAGATCGTGCTGGCACTGACAGCGCTTCTGCTGGTGTTCTTTTCGGTGATCCTCGACAATTTCCTGTCGACGGGGAACATGATCAACCTGCTGCGCAGCGTGGCCGTGCTGGGGATGCTCTCGCTCGGCATGTGCCTCGTGGTCATCGGGCGCGGCGTCGACCTCGCGATGGTGGCGACGCTTGTGGTGGGGGCCTCCTGGGCGCTTAGGATCACATCCCAGACCGATATTTCCTTTGGCTGGGCCTGGCTGATGGGCCTTGGCTTCGCGCTGGCCTCGGGGCTGGCGATCGGGGCGATCATCGCCTTTGCGGAGATTCCGGCGATCTTTACCACGCTGGCGATGGCCGCGGTGATCTTCGGTTTCGGCAACACCTACCTGTTCACCAACGACCTGCACCTCGCGCCGGCCGACAACACCTGGCTCGAGGCACTTGGCTACGGAGCGACCTTCGGCGTTCCGAATGTCATCTACTTCTTCGGAGCGATGGCGCTGGCGCTGCACCTGCTGCTGAAGAAGACCCGTTTCGGCCGCACCGTCTACGCCATCGGCGAGAACCCTGCGGCGGCACGGCTCGCGGGCCTGCCGGTACGCCCGGTCATCGTGGCGCAATACGTGATCAGCGCGCTCATCGCCTATCTCGCCGGGCTTGCCATCGTGGCGTCGAACTCGGGCATCAACATCCGCCTCTACAACTCGACGCTGGTCTACGAACTTCTGCTCGTCGTGGTGCTTGGCGGCATCGGCCTGTCGGGCGGCAAGGGCGGCGTGCGCAACGTGATCTTCGGGGTGCTGCTGGTCGGAACGCTGTTCACCGGCATGACCATCATGAACCTGACCTACACGCAGCAGAACCTCGTCAAGGGCCTGGTGCTTCTGGCGGCCCTGATCGCCGACACGCTCATCAACCCGCGCGACGAGCAGACCTCGCAGCAAGGCGACATCTGATCCGCGCCGGCCTCGCGGGGGGCGGGGCACCATGTTTCAAGGGAGGACATCATGAAGAAAACACTGATCGCAGCAGGTCTCGCACTCGCCGGCCTGGCCGCCTCGGCAACGGCGCAGGAGGGCGGCGTCGAGAACCCCTCGCGCAACGAGTATCGCAGCACCCTCGAGGGCAAGCGCGTGGTCTTCGTGCCGATGACGATGACCGCGGACGCCAACATCGCCTGGGCGACGGCCATCCGCAACCAGGCCGAGGATCTGGGGTATACCGTCGACATCCGCGACGCTGGCTTCAACACCGAGGTGGGCGCCCGGGCGCTGACCGCGGCCATTCCCGAGCAGCCCGACCTGATCGTGCTGCAGAACCCCGACGTGCAGTCCTATGCCCGGCTCATCAAGCAGGCCAATTCCCGCGGCATCAAGGTCGTGCAGCTCAACATGGAGTCGATGACGCCGTCGGATTACTACGTCGGGGCCGACTGGGTGGGCATCGGCTACCGCGCCGGCCAGGAGATCGCCAAGCGCTGCAAGCCGGGCGAAGGCCCGTCGAACAAGGTGCAGTTCGTCATGGGTGTGCCGACCTCGGCTCTCGACCTCTACATGATCAACGGCTTCAAGCAGGCGCTTGACGAGGTCGGCGGCATCGAGATCGTCTCGCAGCAGGCGGCGGCCTACGACCCGACCAAGGCGCGGTCGATCACCGCATCGGTGCTTCAGCAGCACCCCGACCTCTGCGGCAGCTTCGGCGTCTGGGACAGCATGGACACCGGCACCGGTGCCGCGATCAAGGAAGCCGGCAAGGAAGATCAGGTGTTCGTGGTGACGTCCGGCGCTGGCGCGGCCACGGCCTGCGAGAAGATCCGCGAGGGCCTGTGGGACATGGAGATCGCCTGGGATGCACGGCTTCAGGGCACCGCACTGAACGTGGTGATCTCGGACGCGCTGCAGTCCGAGACCGAGGCGGGCGCCGAGACCCGGCGCTTCTTCACGCCGAACCGGATCATCACCCGCGAGAACATGACCGAGGGCTCCTGCTGGCAGCCCGAGGACATCCTCTGAGCCAGATGACCCTCCGGGCCCGGTGACGGGCCCGGATCGAGGACTGGCCGGCCGCAGGTGCCGGCGAGCAACCGTCCGGCGGGAGGATGCCGGACACCAGGGAGGACGATTGATGAACAGACTGATGACCGCGGCATGTGCCGCGCTCCTCGCGCTGCCCGCGATGGCGCAGGAAGGCGGGGTCGAGAACCCCTCGCGCAACGAGTATCGCGGCGAACTCGAAGGCAAGAAGGTGGTCTACGTTCCGATGAACATGACCTCCGACGCGACGCTGGCCTGGGCCCGGGCGATCGAGAACCAGGCCGAGGAGCTCGGCTACAGCGTCGAGACCCGCGATCCGGCCTACAACACCGAGGTGGGCGCCCGCGCGATCTCGGCGGCGATCTCGGAGCGGCCCGACCTGATCGTGCTGCAGAACCCCGACGTGCAATCCTACGCCCGGCTCATCAGGCAGGCGACGTCGCAGGGCATCAAGGTCGTGCAGCTGAACATGGAGTCGATGACGCCGTCCGACTACTACGTCGGCGCGGACTGGATCGGCATCGGCTACATCGCCGGGCGCGAGATCGCGAAACGCTGCAAGCCGGGCGAAGGCCCGTCGAACAAGGTGCAGTTCGTCATGGGTGTGCCGACGAGTGCGCTCGACATGTATCTCATCAACGGCTTCAAGCAGGCACTCGACGAGGTCGGCGGCATCGAGATCGTCTCGCAGCAGGCGGCGGCCTACGACCCGACCAAGG